>Ga0099364_10001275_pt1 | contig 42017 bp, 39 predicted proteins | sample TergutTh196P3_FD_73070 | JGI IMG/M metagenome (GOLD analysis project Ga0099364, IMG submission 73070) | Microcerotermes parvus P3 segment gut microbial communities from Pointe-Noire, Republic of the Congo - Th196 P3 | ecosystem: Host-associated > Arthropoda: Insects > Digestive system > Gut ...
ATGCATGCGGAAAATGTGGAAGTCAGAGCAACATTTGAACTCATTCCCGTGACATACAGCGCAACGATAAGCCCGACAAGCCGTACCTATCCGGCAGCAACGGTGGGTTACGCAGCACAAGCGGTTCAGGTCTTTACGATCACCAACACGGGAACCGGCACATTGACCAACTTGACAGCTTCTCTTGGCAGCACAGATTTTGAGATTATTGGCAACTTGGTTTCAACAAGTCTCACATCCGGCGGTACGCTTACAGTGAGTGTGCGTCCTGTTAACAGTCTTACGGCAGGCACTTATACCGACACGCTGACAATCATAGGCGATAATGGAATCAGTCTCACTGTGCCCCTTTCATTCACAGTTAATACAGCAAGCAGCGGCGGTGGTGGTTCATCCACAGGATCTGCCACAATTGTCTCCGATCAAAACGCATCCCAAAGAAACGATTCACAAAGAAATGATTCCCAAGGAAGCGACATCATTTTCGTGTCGGACGTCCAACTCGACAAGACCAACGCCACGTTGAGCGTGGGTGAAATTTTGCAGCTCATTGCCGCAATCACGCCCGAAAACGCAACGGACGTGGGGTTGAATTGGTCAAGCAGTGATCCCTCTGTTGCATCGGTGGATGCAAACGGAAGAGTGACGGCTCATAAAGAAGGAACGACGACCATCATGGTGACAACCGATGACGGCAGCTTTACAGCATCTTGTTTGGTGACGATAACAGGTGTTGTGGGTGATGATAACAACAGCATACCAGGGTTTGCAGTTTTGACAGCATTGTTGGGGCTTCTTTGTGCAATGGTGTTGTTTAAGTGGCGGCAGCTTCGAGGAGTGCAGTGAATTTTCATTGAAAAAATAATATGATAAGATTGTTCGATCAGCCGCTGTCAAGCGGCTGAATCAAACGGTTTTATGCTCAAAAAATAAGAAATGTCTTCGTTTTTTTAATCCCATCAAAATCCGTCTCGAAGTGGCGGCTCTTCAAACTCTTTTTCAGGAATCGGTATCATTTTGACAAGTTCGTCAATTAATTGGTCAATGCCGTCTCCCGTCATTGTTGAAATCACAAAATCTATATTTTCTGGTTTTTTGAAGTCATCGTGGTCGGACTTGTTTGCAACAACAATGGAGGGGATTGTAAATTGATCTTGAATGTCATGAGCCAACTGAAGCTGCTCAGCGAGTTCATAGCCGCAGGTTTCGCTTGGATCAATCAAAACCATGACAACCGCATCCAGGCGGCGTAAAGCGGTGATGGCTTGAAGTTCAATTTCATTTCGCTCAGACATGGGGCGATCTAAAAGACCGGGGGTGTCAATAATTTGATAACGGACATTGTTTTTTTCCATGTGACCGATTAAAACGCCTTTGGTCGTAAACGGGTAAGGTGCAATTTCGGGGGTGGCGTTTGTCACTGCCGTTACAAAACTGGATTTTCCGACATTGGGGTAGCCGGCAACAATGATGGTCGGCTCGTCGCGGACGTCCGGCAGTGTTCTCAGTTTGTTTCTGGCGTCGCCGAGTAAAATTAAGTCTTTGCTGATGGAATCCATAATTGAGCCAATGCGCCCGAAAGCCTCTTTTCGAAGAACGTCGGGGGTTTGACTCGTTCTCATTTTTCCGACATACCCGCGGGAAAGGGTATGAATTTTTTCCGATGCCCATAAAACGTGGGAAAGAGCGATTTTCATGCCCTCAATGCCGACAAGAATATCCGCCAAATCGTAATAAAACGGCGGCAAGGAATTAAAAATCGGAAACATTTTTTGAATGGCAGCTAAATTGTCAGTTAAGATGTTTGCAGCTGTCAAAAGCATCGCTTCATTTGCTTCACATAAGGATTTTGGACCATCGACCTTTTTGCCTGCCCTTGTTCTCACCGAGCGGCGAAACGCTTTGTCCAAAAGCTCATCCGACGTCGGAACGGATTTAATTTTTTCAAAAATCATAAAAATCTGCTGCCTGAATTAATAGATGCGATAACAATATTATTGGTACATAAGTTTTCTTATTCTTTTGTTTTTTTAAATGAAAATAATTTGAAGAGTACGAATTTTTCGTGGCGGAAACATAATTTATTATAGATAAATGCAGTAATTGTAATTAACATATTCATACGTTAAAATTAAAAAATTTGTGATTTTATGGACTTGACCACCATCCAAAAAGATATTTTGACGGCTTTAATCAACTTGCAACGTCAAAAAGAATGTTCTGTGAAAGGAGAAGAAATTGCGGAACTCATTCACAGAAATCCGGGAACGATTCGCAATCAAATGCAACTCTTAAAGGCTTTGGGACTCGTTGAAGGTGTTCCCGGACCAAAAGGCGGTTACCGCCCGACCGGGGATGCTTATCAAGCTTTAGATATTGAAGTGATGGATGAGGAAACGATTGTTCCGGTTTTCAGAAACGGAATAGCCATCAACAATGCAACGACCGCTGAAATTTCATTTACAACAGTACGCAATCCTGAAAAATGCAGAGGCGTTGTCAAAGTAATCGGCAACATCAAAGATTTTGTCTCAGGCGACATCATTCAAATCGGTCCCACTCCTGTGAATCGATTAACAGTCCGCGGCGAAGTTTTCGGTCGTGATGACAGCAATAATCTCATTCTGGTCAACATCACGGAAATGATATCCCTTCCCAAAAAGCATGTGAAATATTATATGAAACCGCTGACGTTAGCCGTGAACAGCAACGTGGATCTTCAAGAAATCGCCCGCCATTTTATCGCAAAAAACCTTCACGGTGCCGCTGTTGAAGACCACGGAAAAGTCGTCGGCGTTATCACAACAACCGATGTCACAAAAGCCGTTGCCATGAATAAATTTGATGTGCGTGCCAAAGACATGATGGCAAAAGAACTCATCACGGTTGACGGCGAAATGCAGCTTTATGACGTTGTCCGCCTGTTTTATAAATACAATATCGGTCAGCTCGTTGTAACCATTGACGGCGTTCCAAAAGGCATCCTTTCAAAGACGGATGTCATGAATGAGTTAGCCGTTTATTGATTTTATTGAATTAAAAAAATTTATTGTGTTATTATTTTTTGTTCTTTTTTGTTTTTGTCATTTTTTTGCTGTTGTTTTTCGTTTTTTATTTTTTATGTTTTTCTGCACTTTTATATTGTTAGAAAAGTTTTTAACGGTTATTGCATAGTATGGGGTATGATTGGGATTTCTAAATTATATTGCGGTACCGTTGAACCGTCTGATGCTCTTCGGTATAACCGTGATTCAAAAAAGCTGCCGTCGCATTTACTGCAATTTTCGGCAGACAAAAAACCTGTTGTTGTCTGGAATATGACAAAAAGGTGCAACTTGGGATGTATTCACTGCTATGCGCAGGCGACCCGTCCTAATGTTGTGGACAAAACGGAATTAACAACAGACGAAGGAAAGGCACTTATTGATGATTTGGCATCATTTGGATCGCCTGTTATTTTGTTTTCCGGCGGTGAGCCGCTTTTGAGAGATGATTTGGTCGAGCTTGCACAATATGCAAAAGACAAAGGCATGCGCGCCGTCATTTCAACAAACGGTACATTGATTACCAAAGAAAAAGCACGCCAGTTAAAAGATGTCGGCTTGTCTTATGTCGGCATTTCATTAGACGGCATGCACGAAGTGAATGACAAATTCCGATGCTCGAAAGGCGCTTTTGATCAAGCGATGCAAGGTCTTAAAAATTGCCAAGAACAAGGAATAAAGGTCGGTCTTCGCTTTACGATTAATAAACGCAACGCCGGCGAAATTCCGGCAATTTTTGAGTTTTTGGAACATGAAAAAATTCCGCGCATTTGTTTTTACCATTTGGTTTATTCGGGTCGCGGCAGCCGCATGGTTGACGAAGATCTGACACATGAAGAAACGCGGGATGTCGTTGATTTGATCATAGACAAAACCGCCGAACTTCATGCCAAGGGTTTTCCTGCCGAAGTTTTGACAGTTGACAATCATTGTGACGCTGTCTACGTTTATCTCAGGCTTTTAAAAGAAAATCCAAAACGTGCCGCTGAAGTTTATGAACTGCTCACCATGAATCAAGGCAATTCTACCGGCATCAGCATCGGCTGCGTTTCCTGGGACGGCAGCGTCCATGCCGACCAATTTTGGCGCCACAGATCATTTGGAAACATCCGCGAGCGAAAGTTTTCGGAAATTTGGACCGACCGCACTGATCCGATAATGGGCGGCCTCAAAGACAGAAAACCCCTTCTCCTCAAAAATGCTCCGAAATGCGCCCGCTGCCAATGGTTAGATGTCTGCAACGGCAATTTCCGTGTTCGTGCTGAAGCCGTCACCGGCAACGTTTGGGGCGATGATCCCGCCTGCTATTTGACAGAAGAAGAAATTACAAAAAAACCGGAATGAGCAAGATTTTTGTTTGTTCCACTCTTCTTTTTCTTTTTTACTTAAGCTTTAAAGCTGTAACAAATCTGTCTGTTTGAACAATGATTATTTCAACTCTATCTATTTTTGTTAATTTTATATTTGAATACTTAGATAATTATTTATCCCCTAGTCTGTATTATTAAAATTGAAAACAGAATTAAACGGAGGTAGAGTTTTAATGAATCCTAAAATGACATCACCAGAGCGTATGGCAGCTCTTGTTTCAGGCCAAAAACCTGACCGTGTTCCGATCATTCCGTTTGTATCGGGATACAGCAGCAAAATTATCGGCATTTCTCTCGGCGATTTTTATGCCGATGGTGACAAATGTTTTGAAGCTCAATTCGCAGCGATGCGTCTTCACGGTTATGACCAGACGCCGATGTACGGCTATGCCTCTTGCGGCGCATGGGAATTCGGCGGAGAAATCGGCTTTCCTTACAAAAAAGGACAAGGCGCACCTTATGTCAAAAGACATCCCGTAACTTCGATTGAAGATATCGAAAAACTTGAAGTTCCTGATTTTAAGAAAGAATTACCGGGCGCATATAAAATTGCCGACAGAGTTGCATCCAGGTGTTTTGAGCTTGGTATGCCGGTAACGGTACAAACAGGCAGTAACTTTACGACCGCTTCCGTTATTGCAGATACATCCGATTTTTTAATTTGGCTGATCGAAGAGCCAAAAGCTGTTCATCTTTTATTGGATAAAGTCAGCGATATGTACATCAACGCTTTGGATTATTTTGCGGACAAGTACGGCTCCGAAAATTTGATGCCTTTTGATGGTGGTCCATCCGAGTCCAATAATATGATTTCTCCGGAGACGTTTGAAGAGTTTGTATACCCGTATATGAAAAAAGTTCACAACCATGCAAAGGACTTGGGAATACAGACCATGCTCATGCATCCCTGTGCGAATCAGAACTTAAATCTTCCTTATTATGCAAAATTGAGGGAGGAACAGAACTGGTCGGGAAAATATTTCTGGATTTTCGGACCGGAAACGCCGATAAAAAATCAAATTGAAATATTCGGAGATCATGACGTCATTTGCGGAAACATTAATCCGCCGCTCTTTCTGACACATTCATATGAAGAGTTAATGGAAATCTGCAGGAAAACAATTAATGAAGGCATTCATTCCCCGTCAGGATTTATTCTTTCACCGGGCTGTGAGTTTCCGGTTGACGCGGATCCGATTAAACTAATGGCAATGGTGGATGCCGCAGAGAAATACGGCAGATATGATTAAAAATGATATAATGAATTTGAATGCGGGGTTTTGACAGCTGTATTTTACTTTCCCCCGCATACTTTTTATTCTATTATTCCCTTCAATCATCCGTTGAATTTTCATGTTATTTGCAGGGGTTGCCCAGCTTGGTCAAAGGCGCAGGGCTTAGGACCCTGTTCTGTAGAGATTCACGGGTTCGAATCCCGTCCCCTGCACTTTTAATTTAGGATTGCGATGAAAATTAAGCAAATGGGTATTTAGGTTGTCGTAAAAAATATGGGTGATAAAAAATGTCAAAACTTGAACGTATTAGTCCGGAAGCGTTTGATTCTGAAAAACTTTATAAAATGAGGGAAGAGATGTGCGGTTTATTGGATCACCCTGAAAGTTCTTCTTTGACATTAGAGGAGCTGCTTGAATTTCAAGACAAAGACGGGTCATTCAAATTGATCAACACATATATGGTTCCCGGCGATGTTAGAGAGGCTTTTTGCCATACGCCGACTTATATCGGTGCAGCAGTCTTAATGAAGGCATTGATGTCCAGCAGGGATGATTTGGATGCTTCCTTAGAAAAAGCATTGAAAGAATGTTTGCACACAAATCTTTACGGTCCCGGCTATGACAGTGAAAGCGGTCGCATTCATGCGATGAAAATTTTCATCAAAGGAGGACTGTGTGAATTTTTGAATACAAAACATGAACTATGCCCCGATTTTCATCAAATGATCCACAATATTCTTCACGAATACAGCGTTGCTTTTATGTTTGGCAAAACAGCCGGTTGTTGGGGCAAAGATTATCGTGATCAATGGAAAGATTGTTTGGATAAGCTGCCTATCCACAAACGATTCTATATTGCTTATGGCAGCAACATGAACAAAAATCAGATGCAAGACCGCTGCAAAAATGCCGTTTGTGTGGGCAGTGCATACATTGAAGATTGGCAGCTGACCCTGCCTTTTTATGCAAATATTGAACCGCAAAAAGGCAGCTGTACTCCTGCGCTTGTGTGGGAGATTGATGAGGATGATGAATCGGCGCTAGACATATACGAAGGTTATCAAAATCAATGTTATAACAAAACAGATATTATCATTACTGTAAACAACCATCGCGTCTCAGCTATGGCTTACGTGATGACCAGAAAGTATAAGCGTTCAGAAAAAAAGGCTCCCGATCCCGATGGTTATGTTGGGAGAATTAAGCAGGGATATAAAGATGCGGGATTTAATGAGGATGAATTTAAACCGCTTTTAGATTAAAGTACGACTCCCTCTTAACCTATTAAAAATAATGATATTAAAGAGAAGAAGAGCAATGACCCCCAACAGTAATTTAGCAGAGGCTCTACTAGATAAAAATAAATTATTAGATTGTATCTGTAAGGAATCAAAGGAAAAAGATATAGAAGATGAATGTGATGATAAAATATCAGTTTCTCCCATGTTTATGAAGGTAAATCAATGGCTGTGAAATTATGCCCCAAGAAAAATTTTCTTCTATAAATGAATTTTGTGAACAATTTGAAAAGGCTATTTCAAAAGAAATAGAGTTTTTGAGAACAGATCTTAGGAAAAGAAGATATAAAGTTTTTGAAGGCATGAAAATCGAAAAACGTGACGAAGGTTACATATACTCATTTGAAACAGACTCTGAACTTCATTTTCCGTATGATACTGAAATAGTCATTCATTCACCCCACATTCATTCACCTCAAAATAAGTCTGCTAAAATCTTAGCATGTGAGAGTTTCAATATAATTATCTACACAGGTATTGATTATGGTAGAGAAGTCCTCGAGATGGAATTCTCTGCTAAATCGTGGAAATTATTAAATTCACTTAAAGATCGATTAAACGAGATAAAAGTGAATCCTTCTGCAATCGTTGAGTCCTTGGTATGCAATGGGCATAAGGAGATTGTCGGTAACGAAAAAATATATATTGGACAGGACTGTGCTCGTAAGCTTTCAATGTCGCAACCAATAACTTTCGTATGGGGTCCACCTGGAACTGGAAAAACAGAGGCATTGGCTTTTATTGCATTGGATCATATAAAAAAAGGCAATAGGGTATTGATGCTGTCTTACAGTAATGTATCTGTTGATGGTGCGATTCTTCGTGTTTATGATAAAGAATCAAAACATGAACCAGGAAAACTGGTTCGATATGGTTATCCGCGCAGTAAAAAATTGCTTGACCATGAATATCTGACTTCATTTAATCTTACAATCCACAACCACCCAGAGTTGCAAAAAGAACGTTCAAGTTTATTTGAGAAGCGAAAGAAACTGAATCGTAACAGCAAAGAATATGTTGAAAACGAAGAACGCATTGCTGAAATTCGATCTTTCCTATCCGAGGAAGAAGAAAAATCTGTTCATGATGCCAATTTTGTAGCTACTACCGTCTCAAAAACTGTTGCTGATAAAGCACTATATTTACAGAAATTCGATGTTGTTATTTTTGATGAAGCAAGCATGGCATATATCCCACAGATTGTTTTTGCAGCAAGTTTAGCAACTAAACATTTCATTTGCTTAGGTGATTTTTGCCAACTACCTCCAATTGTACAGAGTGGCGATAATTCTCTTCTAAATACAGATATTTTTTACCATTGTGGAATTGTGGAGGCAGTAGAAAAAAAACAGAAGCACAATTGGATGTGTTTGCTCGATACCCAATACAGAATGCACCCAAAAATAGCCAAGTATGTAAGTACAAACATGTATCATGGTTTATTAAAGTCCGACAACGAAATGAAGAAAAAATGTGAAAAAATTACATATCAGTCCCCGTTTCCTAAGTCAGCCCTTGGAATTGCAGACTTGACAGGAATGATGTCAGTATGCACTTATTCGCCTGATAAGTCGTCATCTTTTAATGTACTGAGTGCATTGATTTCATGTAGTTTAGCTCTTAATGCTGCAACAGAGAATGAAGTGGGGGTTATTACTCCATATAATGCTCAATCCCGCCTTTTAAATGCAGTAGCAAGAGATATAGCTGAACAAAAACCAGAATTGAAGCCGATTTCTTGCGCCACGGTTCATCAGTTTCAAGGCTCTGAAAAAGACATCATCATCTATGACGCAGTAGATTGTTATTTAAAGCCTTATCCTGGACCATTGCTTACCTCCGATAAAAACGATTATGCAAATCGTCTTTTCAATGTCTCCATGACAAGAGCAAAAGGAAAATTCATTGCTGTTGTGAACGCAGATTATATGAAGAAAAATTTGGTAAAAAGATTGCTTTTCAGAAAACTCATTGATGATAAAGATGTGCCTATTATTCGTGAACAGAATTTATTTGATCAAAACAATGATGACTCTTTTTTCAGTTTTTTGGAAAGTAAGAGTGCCAACGATTTATTCTTGAATGATATTAAAAATGCAAAAAAAGAGATACGGATTGATATTCCTGGAAAAATTGAGACAAGCGATGAATTTATCAAAAAACTGGTCCAAGCAATTACCAAAGCAAAATCAAACAAAGTAAATGTATTCATAAGAGCAAAAGAAAAACAAAATCTTCCATCACCTCTGAAAATCCACGCTAATGAGGAAAAAAATGCTAATAACCCTATAGCCATAATAGATAGAAAAATCGTGTGGTTTGGTGAACCATTTTCCGATTTAAACTTTACACTGAAAATGGGTGAAATAATAACAACTCGTTACAGACCAATCATCAGGTTTTCCGGGAAATACACAGTTAATACACTTTATAGCTTTTTGAAAATGGATAATACTGTCAATCGAGTTAATGCCAACAACACCAAATCATTAAAACCAAATGATAAAGAAGATGTCAGTAACACTAAGTCATCGAAATCATGTGATAATTTTAACTCTTATATAGAGAAGAACGAGACATGCCGAAGATGTGGAGGATCAATGGTATTGTGGAAAAGAAAAGACAACAAATTCGTCATGTGGTGTAATTTTTGCAAAGGAAAAGGAAGGGAAGTAAGACTAATACATGTTACGAATTATCTTAATACATGTAAACCGCGCTGCCGCCGATGTGGCGGAAGTCTTCAAATTCCGCATGGAAGCGACATTCGTTTGAGTTGTAGTAGGTGCGGTCGCCATGAATTGGACAAGATATAATCTTTGAAAACAATGTTGTGAATTAGAGCGATGTTTATAACTTTTTATCCAGCCCAACTTTTGAAAAAACATTTTTGTTTGCCGTTTTTATTTTGAGTCGGCAGACTCTTGTTTTTTCTTAATTTCTTCTTCAATTCTTTTAACAACGGTTTTTAAAATTTTAATTCGAGCGTAATGTTTGTCATTGGCTTCAACAATAACCCAAGGTGCATTTTCGGTGTTTGTTTTTTCGATCATTTCATTGACCGCTTCATAATATTGGTCCCATTTTTCACGGTTGCGCCAATCTTCGTCGGTTAATTTCCATTGTTTCAGCGGATTGATGGAGCGCGCAGTGAATCGCTCATATTGTTTTTCTTTGCTGATGTGGAGCCAAAATTTAATGACAACGACTCCTGAATTGGTTAATTCTTTTTCAAAATTGTTTATTTCACGATAAGCGCGGCACCATTCTTCTTCCGGCGTGAATTGTTCGACACGCTCAACCATAACGCGCCCGTACCAGCTTCTGTCATAAATGGCCGTTGTTCCGCAGGACGGAAGACCGCCTATAAATCGCCATAAGTAGTGATATTTTTTATCAACATCTGTCGGCGCACCGATTGGATTGACACGATAATGACGCGGGTTCATAGATTGAACGACGCGTTTGATGCAGCCGCCTTTGCCGGCAGCGTCCCATCCTTCAAAAACAAGAATCATCGGTATCTTGTCCAAATACAAAGAATGATGTGCAAACGCCAGCTTTTTTTGATATATATTCAATTCTTCCTCATATTTCTTTTTTGAATAAGATTTGGTAAGATCGACAGTTTTTAAATGGTCAAAAACCGGCGCAGGCACCTCTCGATTTTTTTTTGGCTCGGACTCCGCTGCAATTTGTTTGGATTTAAAGTTAAAAATTGCCGATTTCAAACGATCGATGATGATTTTCATTGTATGAAGAGCTGCCATATCAATATCATTGTTTACAAAATAAAGTGTCCATGGCGCATTTTCCGTATTTGTTTGTTCCAGCATTTCTTTTAAAACAGTAACATCTTTTTTGTAAATTTTTTCAGTTGATCGGGCATCGATATCATACGGAAGGTTGTTTTTCCATGTTTCACGACTTCCCAAGCGCTTTTCTTTTCGTGCGCCAAAATAAATTTTAATAATGAAAATTCCGTCGTCTGTTAATGTTTTTTCAAAATCATTGATGGTTTCCATCAATGCCTTAAATTTGTCTGTGTAAATCACATTTTTTTGAGCCGGCTCCGCTAAAATCTCTTCCAAATCTGCTTTTTCAGCTGCTTTTTTAGATAAGCTGCAGCAATTGAATTTCTCAGAGTCATTCAGCAGATGTTCAATTAAGCCGCGCATATACCAGCTTCGATCAAAAACGGCAATTTTCCCTTTCGGTGGTATTTTTTGATAAAATCGAGCAATAAAAGGCTTTTCATTTTCCTCAGACGTCGGTGTATTCGTATAATAAAAATCAAATCCGCGTGAATCCAAAGGCAGCAGCTGGCGGTGAATAATTTCTCCAATAAAAACATCATACCAGCCTTCGAATACGATAATAACCGGCAAACCCAATTGATACGCTTCCCTTTGAAGAATACCGAGTTCGTCGCTGTGTTTTTTCACCAGCTCTTTAATATTTTGATCTGCCGGAATTCCCGGCCTGTTTTCGGAAATCATTTTGCTCTTTTTCCTTTTGGATGCCTATAAATAAAAAGCAATTCTATTATATCTAGTAAGGTTGTTAAAAATATACAAAAAAAGGAATAATTATTTTAAAACATATGTTAAAATATATCTTTTTGAAGAATTGTTTTAAATAATAGACTATATCAGATATATCTTTTTGAAAAACTTCTCCAACATAGATATTTGAATAGATATATTTAATATAGTTTATTTCAGTCAGTTCGTGTAGATTATTTAATTCAAAACATTGCAAATAAATATACATACTAAAGCATCTGTTTATAGACAAATTTTCCTTAAAATATAAGTTTTTTAAAACATATTATAAGAGATATGTATTCTAAAATGTTTGTTTTGCCTTTTTAAAACTATTTTTTAATGTCTGTTTTGAACTGTGTCAAAAAAACGGTAATGGAAGAGACTATATTTGAATTATGTACTATTTTAGATATATTTTTCAGAACCTCATTTAACAAAATAAAAGAAAAATCCGGAAAATTGGTATTTTGACTAAATAAATGTTAAATAATTTCCAAATTTTTTTACCTACCATTCCATAACTATAGTCTTTAAGAATAGAAGGCTTTGATTTCACAAAATCTTTTCTTTTTATCTTTTTTGCAGTAAATGGGGATTGAACAGTTCCAAACATACACATTCCTATTGTCTTTAGAATAAAATTGTTTGGAAAAAAGACTATTTTTGCCGGTTTTTTCCTACCATTAACTTCATTCATATTGACTATAGAATTGGAAATGGCAGTAAAATTTTTTAAAAAAACATGCATTTTTTTGAAATTTTGCCTATATGTTTTTCTTAAAATTTGGATATGAACTCCTATATGATATGAAGCAAAAACAAATATATAAATATAGTAAAAATGAATTAAATCTGGTTAATAGTATATTAAATTTTTATATATTTATTGAAAATATCAGTAATATCTTGAACAATTCTATATTTTTAAAGTGTATTATAGTACAGAGATATATTATATGAATTTTAATTTGGTTTTCAAATTTTTAATAAATTTGTTATAAAAAATAATATTCTTTTTTTTATTATAATTTGTATTTTTGAACATATTTTTAATTTACAATTATTAAAAATTTTGAAAATGTGTTAATATATAATATGTAACCAAATGTTGTTACAACAATCTATTGATAACGATTTTAAATATCCAATTTAATTCCAAAAATTTCTTCAAAATCTTTGTATTTTTTTTTGGCACGGTGATAATATTGACGTATATATTTTTCTTTTTTTGATTTTTGAATCAGTGTTTGTATCTCTGCTTCTGAAAATACGGATTTTAACTTCAAAAACGGAATTTGGTTTAAATCATCATACGATGAAACAATGCCATTGTATACCGGAATTTGAAAGGCGGCATGATTTGCTTTATCAGCGTTTGTCTTGTCTGAATAATCAATATGATTAACGAGATCATGATTAACAAGATCATGATTAACAGGATTATGATTAACAGGATCAAGACCGGCATATTCTTCTGTTGTTTTTTGTGTGGTCGGATCAGCCGATTCATATTCAACCAATTCGAGTTCAGTTTCATCTACCCATGTCCAATTTGAATCATATTGATGGACATAAATTGTTAAACATTCTTCACAAGACGAAACCATGTAATACTTTTCTTCTTGTTCTTCTTCTGTTTTTGAATCGTTTTGGCGGTGAGAACTGAGAGATTTTAATAAGCCGGCACATTTTGCACAAGCGCCGATATCGTTTATTTCGTGAGCGATTGTCATCAATACAGTCCCATTTGAAAAAAGAGTATTTGTTTTGAGATGGTATTGATAATTCATAAAAACCACGGCATAAATTCTAATTTAATTTATTAAAACTAATGTGAAGAACCTTTTTATACATTGTGTTTGTATGGCTTTTGATCATTAACAAAAATTTTATGATAACGAAAACGAGTAATATATCATTCAATTTTAAATCACAAAATTATTTATATTAAAAAATCATTTTACTATAGGAATAACCTGAAAAACATATTTCTATAAAAAGCTATCAAATACTACAAAGTAAAAATATGTTTTTGCTTGTTTGTGAAAAATCGGGAGCGTCGAAATGTCTTTGAAAGAAAACATTATATCTCGACTGGAACAATTTGTTGCAGCCGACACAACAGGTTATCGAAGAAAAATCTTGGACATCTTCATCAAAGTCAAAGAATTTACTGTTGAGCAAATTCACAAGATTGTCTCTAAAGAATACAGTGTCACCCGTAATGAAATCGCATCCATGATCGGATACATCCAATCTAAAGTCGGAATTTTAAAGTCGCGCAAGGAATCTTATAAAACACCGACAATTTATACTGTCAAAGATGAATACATCACTTTGATTGACATGTATCTTAAAGCGTCATCCGGTGGATTATAACCCATTATTCTTCTTTTGATATCACCATTACTCTTTCTTTTTTTATTCAAACGATAGCTTCGGCTTTATTTTCATATTTCAGATATGATTAAAAAGAATGAAAACAAACGGATCATTATGTCAATCATCAAGAACGCCCCCAAAACCGCAACAACCATTGTCATTCGTTCCGACTCTTCCGCACGCGTCAGCAGTTCTCGTGATCCGTATTACAGCTTAATGCGCCGTTTGTTCCAAGAAGATGCCACTGCCATTCGAGGCCAAAAGTTTTTAACACTTATTGAAACCCGCCAAAAAGAAGGAAATCCATTGAGGGCGGATGAATGGGAAATGGTTTTGGAATACTTAAATGTCGGTCGCGCTTCATTTTATTCCATGAGAAACAAATTAACAGGCGCCGGCTTAATTTCCATAAAAAACCAAAAATATCGCCTTTCCGGTGTTTTTTCAAAAGATTTGATGGACATGGCACGCTGGTGGTGGACAGCCGTTTTAGAAAACGATGAAGAATCTATGGAGTTGTAAAAATGACCGGCAATCATGGCATGCCGTTTGCAGCTGTTTTAGAAAATGATTGAAATTCATGGCAGCCGTTTTAAAAAACGATGTGAATTTGCTGATTTGTAAAAATGATAGAGGATATGACATGCCGATTGCAACTGTTTTAAAAAATGGTACATACAGACTTGTAAATCTTTCATAATCCACGAAGCTGCAGCGCCTTCCATTTCGCATTCGGAAAACTATTTATATGTTTTTACAATTATTAGTTCGCTTTAACATCAAAGCCCGATAGTGTAGTGGTCAATCATACGGGACTCTGGATCCTGTGACTACGGTTCGAATCCGTATCGGGCTATTTCTTTATTTTTCTTTATTTTTTTCATTTTCTTTATTTTTTAAAAATCGAGATGGTAAAACATCATGTCAAACACGCTTTTGTCAAACGAGCTTTCTCCCACACCGGAAAAAACAATTGTGATTGTCCGCTACGGCGAGCTTTCTTTAAAGAGCAAAGGCGTTCGTGAAAGATATGAACAAATATTGAAAAACAATATTGAGCAGATGCTTGATTTTTATCATATTCCTTATTCTAAAGTCTGGCGTGATTTCGGCCGTATTTTTGTTGAGACCAAAAGCCCCGAGGCGCCCGAAATTGTCGCACGTGTTTTTGGTGTTGTCAGTGTCTCATCGGCTTATGCTTGTTCTTCCAAAAAAGAAGATATCACCTCTTTGTGTGCGACCGTTGGTGAAAAAATAATTCGGGCGGGTGACACTTTTGCGATTCGGGCACGCCGCGCCGGTAATCATTCTTTTACATCGAATGAAATTGCTGCAGAGTGCGGTGATGCTGTTTGGAATCAATTGATAAATGCCGGAAAAGTTCCGGTGGTTGATTTAACGAATCCCGATAAAACGATTTTTGTTGAGGTGCGCCAAACACACGCCTATGTTTATTTTGAAGCCGTTAAAGGACCGGGCGGTTTTCCCACAGGAACGCAAGGGAAAATGGCAGTCTTGCTTTCAGGTGGCATCGACTCTCCTGTTGCCGCATGGCTGATGATGAAACGTGGCATTGAAGTTATTCCGATCTTTTTTGATAATGGATCATATATGAATTCGATTGCATTTGAAAAAGCAGTTGAAAACGCCAAAGCTCTTTTTTCGTGGGCGCCCGGGAGGCGGCATAAAATGTACCGCGTTTATCATCAAGATTATATGCAGCAAATGATGCAAACATGCCATCCGAAAAACATTTGCTTGATGTGCAAACGCTCAATGTTTAAAATTGCCGGCGAAATTATGAAAAAAGAAGGGGCTTGCGGCATCATTACCGGCAGCTCACTTGGGCAAGTCGCATCTCAGACATCTGAAAATATGATGTCAGAAACTTATAAGCTTTGCCTGCCGCTTTATCATCCGCTCATTGCTTTTGACAAACAAGAAATCGTTGACATCGCCCAAAAAATCGGCACCTTTGAAAACTCCATTCGCTCCAATGGTGAAAAAGAGTGTTTGGCAGTTCCGGAAAAACCTGAAGTCAAAGCCTTGCTGACGGCAGCCGTTGATGAAGAGCAGCGTTTTTGTTTTAATTTGGAAGAAGAAATTCAAAAGGCTGTTTTAAACGCTGAAATTATTGAAATAAAACTTTAATTTTTCATTTCCCTTTTTTTATTTCAGATTGTTTTAATACCACGAATGCCTATTACTCAATGATTTTCAAAGCCAATCATAAACCACACATTAAATCATACATTAAAACACATATGGAGAAAGCTTATGTCAAATGAATATTCTGAAAATTCTGAAAAAGAACTTGTTGAATCGGTTAAAGAATTTTTATCCCACGTCAAGGGTGTCGATGATGTTTTCATATTAACAGAAGAAGACAAAGTGGCTGTTGCCGCCCTTGAAAAAGAAGCTGAGGGAAATGTCTTGATGGGGATGGGTGAAGGCGATAACCAAGGGATTAAAGAGGTTTTCAAAAGGGAACATATTTTGTGCATCACAACAAACAAAGAATATGTTTGGCCGGAACCGCCCAATGTTATCATGATGCAGGGTGAGGAAATAATCGGTTTTGACTGCTCTGAAAAAGACATTGAAAAATATGAAAATCAGCCGGATTATTTTGTCATGGGAACATTCGTGATGAGCAAAACAAAAGCTCCAAAGTCTGCGGGAAAACCAATTGTCGTTTTGCCTCCTAAGCCTTGCGATTTAGGCGGCATTGAACAAGCCTGTGATGCAATTTTAGGATCCCCGTCAACACCCAGTGATGAATACATCCGAAAAGTACACGATTTTTCAGCATCAGCAGAAAAAGGCACTTTCTTTGTCGGATTTAATAAAAAGAAATAACATCCCAAAAATCAAAAAACAATGGCAATCATGGTAATCATGACAATTGTAACAATTTTAATAATCATAGCAATTAACACATAATAAAAAAATTAAAAAATGTTGAAAGAGGTGAGTTTTATTTTCAAAATTTTGACATCTGATCAAGCTGTTGAGATGATACAAGACGGTGCTTGCATCGGTATCAATTCATTTTTGGCTTTGGCAAATCCCAATGAGCTTCATTCGGCACTCGCCCGTCGCTTTCTAAAAACGGGACATCCGAAAGATTTGACGCTCTATTGTGCTTCCGGTTTTGGCGGCTGGAGCGACAAACTGTTTGCAGACCAATACATTCAGCTGGGCGCTGTCAAAAAAATCATTGCCAGCCATTTTATGAGCATGCCGACGGTTTTGAAGATGGTGTCGGACAACAAACTGGAATGTTATTGTATGCCGCTTGGCGTTTTGTCTCACCTCATCCGAGCAAGTGCTTCAGGCAACGATTGGTTTTTCAGCAAGGTCGGATTGGATCTTTTTGTCGATCCGCGAAGAGACGGTGCCGGAATTAATGATTGTTCCAATGAAGAAATGGTTAAACTCGTCCGAATTGAAAACGAAGAATATTTGGCTTACAAGGTCCCAAAAATCAATGTCGCTTTCATCAAAGGAACCACGGTTGATCCAAACGGCAATATTTCTTTTGAAAACGAAAATGTCACCGTGGATGCACTGGCACTCGCACAAGCGGTTAAAAATAACGGCGGCATTGTTATTGTTCAAGTTGAAAAAGTCAGCCACGTTTTCACACGGCCGCGAAATATCATTGTTCCCGGTGTCTTTGTAGATGCTGTTGTTGTCTGCACTGACGTCCCCGATATTCAAAAGTACAATCCGATTCTTTCGGGAGATATTCATGTCCCGCCGACACAAATGGATTATTGGATGAGCCAGCTTTCACTTTCAGGAAAAAGAGGAACAGAAGTTGGCGACGATTCTGCCGATATCATCGGCATGCGTGCTGTTCGCGAACTCAAAGCCGGCGACATTGTAAATATCGGCATCGGCATCCCTGAACTTGTCGGCAGATACGCCTCCGAAGCCGGAATACTCAAAGACATTGTTTTAACAGTGGAGGCAGGCGGCATCGGCGGACTTCCGGCGCCCGGTTTGTCATTTGGCGCCACCATTGGCTCAGACATGATTTGTGACACCGCATCACAATTTGATTTTTATGACGGCGGCGGTCTTGATATTTGTTTTATGGGCGGCATTGAAGCCGACCGCCATGGAAATGTCAACGCGCATAAAATCGGGTCTAAATTTGTCGGCATCGGCGGGTTTGCAAATATCACAAACAAAACAAAAACCGTTGTTTTCTGCCTTACTTTTACAACCAAAGGACTGTCCGTTGAAGAAGAAAACGGCAAAGTCCGCATTTGCAAAGAAGGCAGCGTTTTAAAATTCAAAAAGTCCATTCACGACATCAGTTTTTCAGCATCAAATGCCCTTAAAAACGGCCAGAAAGTTTTGTATGTCACCGAGCGCTGCGTTTTTGGTCTGACACAAGACGGCATCAAGTTGCTTGAAGTGTTTGACGGCATCGATAAACAAAAAGACATTATCGATTTATTGGATTTTGAGGTATAAGCAAAACCATGTTTGGAAGTTAACCGCTTTCGTTTTTTAATGGTTTTTTGCTTCGATTTTGTTTTTTAATGGTTTTTGCTTCGATTTTGTTTTAATGGTTTTTGTTTCGATTTTGTTTTTGTTTAAAATCCGAAACATCATTCTTCTTGAAGCGATTAAAAAACGGGGTACGCCTTCCTGAAAAGCGCTTGAAGATTTGGGGAAAAGGGTACCCCCATTCTTATTGATGTAATACAAAACGATGTTTCGTTTTTTTTATTACCATGAAACCCGAGTCAACCACCCGTTCGATCAGTCGCCAAAGGCGGCTGAATCGAGCGGATTCACACCCATAAAAATATAATGGAAAAATAAGAAGCCGATTTTTGTTTTAAGTTGTAGGCAGAGACAGCAATTACAGAAACAATAATAAAAACGGTAGCAGCAATCATAGAAACAGTAATAAAAACGGTAGTAGCAATCATAGAAATAATAATTTTTATTTAAAAGGCTCAATTTTTGATTTCCTTCGCTCCGCTGCTGAAATCAAAAATTGAGGGGGTTCGGACGTTTTTGAAAAAAGGGTTTTAAGGGTTTTGTTTTTGATATTGTTTTTGTTTTTCGTTTTTTTGTTTTTGCATTTTTTATTTGAAAAACAGAGGCAATTTTTGAAGGAAAATGATATCTTTTCGATCGGCAGCGTCTCCTTCTGCCAAAATAGCAGCTTTCCCGACAATTTTTCCGCCCGCTTCCTGACATAAGTGTTCCATAGCGATCATAGATTCGCCTGTACTGATCACATCATCGACAAGAAGAACACGTTTTTCTTTAAGATATTCCATATCATCAATGTCAAGGTAAAGCGTCTGCATTTTTTCGGTTGTGATGGACTTCACATTCACAGCAATTGCCTGACGCATATACAATTTTTTGCTTTTCCTTGCCAAAATGTACTTTTTTCCGGACTGCCGCGACATTTCATAAGCAAGCGGAATGCCCTTGGATTCGGCGGTGAGCAAAACATCAAAGTCGGGAACCTTTTTTAAGAGTTCTTCGGCGCAGGCTATTGTTAATTCAACATCGGAAAAAATGACAAAGCCGGCGATGTCTAATTTGTCGTTGACCGGGCAGATCGGTAAATGCCGGATGAGACCGGCAATTTCAATTTGGTATGTCGGGTGGGAAGGCTGTGTCATAAAAATCAATTTGATAATGACGTTTTCATTCATAACCATTTTGATTTCTAAAAATAGAAGTATTCAAAAAAACAATAAAAAATAGAAAAAGGGTAATAACCCTAAATCCCAAAAAATGCATCGTTCGGGATTCGAACCCGAGTTTGCGGCTTGGAAGGCCGCAGTCATAGCCACTAGACCAACGATGCAGGAATCAAAGGACAAAACTTAGAGAGAGATTTATTTTATTTAAAGATATCGGTATTTGACGCCGTTGTCATGTTTTTACAAATCTTTTTTGAAAGTGAAAAATGAAAACAAAACTGAATTTAAAAATGGCGATTTGATAGAGAAAATGTTACGGGATGATTTCACAGCTGTTGTATTCAATACCTTGTGAAAAATCATCTGATGTAATGACGCCTTCTGATATCAATTTTTCAATTTCGGGTTTCTTTTCCATGAGGCCGTTAATTAAAAAACGAATTGTTTTACAGACGTCTTTAAATCCTTCCGTGCCCCATTTCATAGTGGTGTTGGCATAAAGGCAGCGACCGCCGCAAATACCTGCAATGTCGCATTTTAAACATTCGCCTGATACATGAATCACACGCAATTGGTCGGGGTTGTTTTTAAAAATGTCGCCGGCATAAAAATCACTCATACCGCTCATGACGGGACAGGGTGATAATTTGCCGTCTGTTTGAACATTGTATTCTTTCCAGCCGGCACCGCATCTGAGATGTGTTTTTTCGTTTCGAAGAAGCGAATTCATAATGTTAACGAAAGGATACATGTGGAGGACTTTTTTGTCTGTTTTCATCCGGCTCACCCAGGTGTCCAATAATTTTTGAATGCCCGGGTTGTAGCTGTTTTGAACCCATTTTGAGAAAGAGCGTTTTTCGTAGTCGTTTCTCCAAAATAGGGCATTTAATTGCCAATGCACGCTGTCAAAACAAAAATCAGGATTTTCAAAAAGGTGCATGACGCTTTCGTAAATATCTGTTTCTTCTTGGACGGTCATTCGGGCAATGATTTCTCCCTTAAATCCTTTTTCGCGGGCGATTTTTGCATTTTTTGCTATCAGATCATAAACGCCGTTTCCGCGATAATAGTCGGTTAACGCACGGTTTCCGTCAATAGAGATTGAAATGGTGTGCAGGCGTTTAAGGTAGTCTGCCGGTACTTGATCCAGGCGTGTTGCATTTGTGTGCAGCAAAAAGACTTTGGCAGGGAGGGTATCCATCATTTGAAGCATTGTGTTTAATTCCAAAAGCGGCTCGCCGCCGTAAAATATGACAGTGGCATCTTTATCTTTTTTGATGAAATCGCGAAGTGCCGAAATATCATAAGTTATTGTTTCGGGAACATCATAATCGACAGCAATGCCGTCATCAAAATCATCAAAACAGTCACAGACTTCCCCGTAGCAATAACGGCATTGTAAATCGCAAGCCATTGTCAATGTTATAAAAAAATTTACCATGTTTCTCTTCCAAAAATAATGATCAAACGGTTGAATCTTTGTTTTTGACGGATTTGATCGTCCAATTCGGCAAATCATTTAAGTCTTTGTAAAGCCGAATGATATCGTTATCTTTGCCGTTCCAATAAAAATCCTTTTTAATGGACGGTTCTTTTTTCAGCTCATTGAAAAAGGCAACGGTCAGGTTATAGAGGGCTTTTTCGGATGAAAAGATGATATTGAATGTTGCACGATATTGTTTTTCGTGGCGACCATAGGTAATCAATGTGTATCCCATGGTTTGATGTTTTTGAATGTCGTCAAACTCGCAAAAAATATCGGTTTCATGCGTGGTTGAATTATCAATTGAGGAAATTTTTTTTAAAATCAAACCGATTGTGTAATCTGAAACATGGTTGTTGCAGATGAATGTAATTTTGCCGTAAGTACAAACAAGTGTAATATCGGCATTTCCCATTTCAAATGAAATTAAATTTTGAGAATCAATTCCAAACTGCTTGGGATTATTTTTGTCCGCAGAAACTATTTCTTTTTGAATCATTGGAAACACCATTTAAGCCATCGTTTTGGATATCTTTTTGGATACCGTTTACCATCGTTTGGGATACCGTTTACCATCGTTTGGGATACCGTTTACCATCGTTTGGGATACCGTTTGCCATCGTTTGAGATACCGTTTACCATCGTTTGAGATACCGTTTACCATCGTTTGGGATACCGCTTGAGATACCGATTGGATATCATTTGAAAGACTGTTTGAGATACTGTTTTTAGACGGACACGAAGTCCTATTTAATGAAAATAAAACATAAAAACAAAACATAAAAATAAAATTGAAAAAAGCACAAAGTATCATTTTGGGGATACAAGTGTGCTGATCAAAGAATTGTCTTTTCGGAGTGTTTTTAATTGATTTGCCGGACCGATAACGGTTAATTTTTGCCGGCTTGAATCTTTTTTAAATATTTTTCCAAACAATGACGTGCTTTCTTCTCGGGGGTAACTTTCAATTTCAAGGCCGTAAAAATCGTCTTGGATTTCAGACATGGTCATTTCAATTAATTTGGCTTCTTCTAAGGGGTCTAAACCTTTCTCAAGGACCATAATTTTTCCTTTGCGTACTTCATCTAAGATATAGCGTACTTTTTCAGTAGAGCCCATTTTTGAGAGTTTAAAGTCGGAAACAAGATCGAGTTGAATTTCACTCATTATAAATCACCCGAACTGTTTTGAGACGGAGTCATAGAAGGTTTCCATATTTGTTCCTTCCAAAGCGGAAATGCCGATGAACGGATGCTGCGGAAACGCTTCTTTAATGGCTTCCGGATCTGCAGTGGGCAAATCAATTTTGTTTGCAACAATCAAAAGCGGCAATTTGCGGGCTTCCATGTTTCCGATCACAGTCACATTCACTTGTGTGTACGGGTTTTCTGTAGCGTCCATCACTAAAATAACACCGTCTAAGTCATCCAGCCATTTTACAGCTTCGATAACGCCTTCCGTTGCTTCTTTAGAGCGCTGCTTGGACTCTTTTTCACCCAATCCCTCTTTCATAAAGTCATGGAAATCAATTTTTGTTGCCAATCCGGGGGTATCAACGATATCTAAGCTGATTTTACTGCCCTTGGATTCAATGTCCAGCTTGTGGTGGCGCTGTGCTTTTCTGGTTTCATGCGGAATGTGTGAAATAGAACCGAGCGGTTCGGCAGACTCTTCATCTCGCCAATCTTTTACAATACGGTTTGCTAATGTTGTTTTACCGGCATTGGGCGGTCCATAAATGCCGATACAGGCATTTTTCTTTCGGAATAATCTTCCAAAAAATTTCTTTATATTTGAGAAAACACTCATATTGTTCCTCCGGAAGAAAGTTTATAAAAATCTTTGAATAAGAACATTTTCGACTTTTTTTATTAACAATCATCGATGAAATGTAACTATGCAAAAATATAACAGCTAGTATTTATATTTCATGTAAATCTGCGTAATATTGATTTTTATATTAAATTTGAACTTATTTACTTTTTAACATTTTTGCATAATTTTACTTTAATGTGTTTCAATAGACGCATTAATGGCTGTTTCGGCAATATTTGCCGCATAATCCGCAATTCTTCCGATACTATCAATAACGGTGCGTAATGCAATCAATGACTCAAGCGGCAAATCTTTTGCTTTATCAAAATGATCGCGATTGAATTGAGTAATCTGTTCATTCATAACGTTTTGATTTTCAATCATTTGATTGGCAAGTTTTGAATTGGAATCGTAAAGCGCATCAACCGATTTTTTAAAAGTCTCTGAAGCCAAATCACTTAATTTTTTGATTTCATTGATTCTTTTGTTGTCTAACTTTGGCTGGAATTGAACGACGACCTGCGCAATGCGCTGACAGTGATCGGCAATACGCTCAATCGGCGTTGCAGCCATCCGAAGGTCATGATAATTTTCAATAGAGGACTGAGTTGTATCAATAAAACTGTTGCCGCATAATATCGATTTGAATTGCTTTGAAATCACTAAATACAAGCGATCGACTTCGTCATCACGCTCAATGATGTCGGTTGCCAAATCCGTGTCACAATTGCATAACGCTAAAATGCTGTCATTAAACATGGAACTCGAAATCAAAGCCATTCTCTGAACAGCTTTTTTAATCGATAAATCATTCGGGCTTAACAAATCTTGAACTAATACACTGTTGGCGTTTTCTTCAATAATTTCCGGTCCGATCAGCTTGTAGCATATGGTTCTTAATATCTTTTTTTGTTCCGATGAAATTTTAGTGGATACGAATTCAAGAATATCGTAACCTGCCAAATATGCTGCAATAAATTCACGTTCCAAAGGTCTTCCTAAAACGTTTGTGATATCAAGTGTTTTTTTACGAAGTGGTTTTGCATCGGTGTCCGGACAAATGAGCAATGTCCCGTTTGGCTGCGGCTGAACGCCGACACGAATACCCGTCTCAATTCCGACTTTTTCAGCCCATTGTTTTGGCAAAGAAATAATATAAGTTGAGCCGCCTGTTTGCTGTATTTTTCTGGTTTCCATTTAAATCCCCATCATAAGCTTTTAAACTCTGATCATTTCATTGAAAAGTGAGGTAAAATACATAAAAAGCATAGAACTATATATAATTTTTAATTTTTCATGCGTTTTTGAAATTTAAAGAAAAGGTTTTAAAATATAGAGATCAATTCTGTTTTTCAAATCGTAACAAAAAAGTTAAAAGTTAAAAGTTGAAAGTTAAAAATTGAAAGTTAAAAATTGAAAGTTAAAAATTGAAAGTTAAAAATTGAAAGTTAAAAATTGAAAATTAAAAATTGAAAATTGATGTTTATGATCTCTTGTCAAAAAGGATATGGCTGTGCCTTTGGCGGCGGAACGATTGTCAATGCAATTGCGTCATGGAAAGGAAGCGCTTTTGCAACCGAATTAAAAACGTACGCTGAAGTTTGTTTAGATTTGCCTTTTTCATCCAAAATCATTCAAGGCCATGTTTTTGGCAGCCCCGATACCGATACAACCTTGATTGAATACTGTGTTGAGGCTGTTTTTGAACATTTCGATTATACCGGTACAGCTTCCGTTTTAACCAAAAGCTCCATTCCAACCGCAAGCGGTTTAAAAAGCAGCAGTGCCGCCGCAAACGCCGTGATTTTAGCAACACTCGATGCCATCGGAGAAACGATGGATCCGATAACGATCGTTCAGCTCGGCGTTGCTGCTGCAAGAAAAGCCGGTGTCACGATTACAGGCGCTTATGATGATGCATGCGCCTCATTTTTTGGCGGCGTCGTTTTAACGGACAACCAATCCCTTTCTTTGTTGAAACGCGAAGAATTTGATTATGATGTCATCGTTTTAAATCCAAACACCAAGTCCTTTAGTTCTCAAACCAACATCTCTCGTTCCATTTTGATGAAAGATTTGATAGATATCGCTTTTGAAACCGCTTTAAGCGGCGATTACAAAAAAGCCATGAAACTCAACGGTCTTGTATATTGCAGCGCACTCGGCTTTAATCCCGATCCTGCCATCACATGCATGGAAATCGGGCAATACTTTAATATTACCGCAGGTTTGTCCGGCACCGGTCCCTCTTTTACTGCACTTCTCCCGTGCCGCCATACACTCACAGAGCCGGATCAGTTCATTTTAGACAATGTCAAAAAAACAATCCAAAACAGCTGGTCATCCCAATTTCCAAACAGCCGCATCATTGAAACAAAAACATGCAATAGAGATGCGTTGTCTGAAAGCCGTTTATTTTCAGAGTTTATAAGAAGCAAAAATCAGTCTCTTAAAGAATTTGATTTAAAGCAATTGTAATTTGATTTTTTCAAAAGCAAGAGACTTAATAATACATTTTTTTATTTTTCTAAAAATATATATAAGCAAAACATTTAAATGCCATGCCGAATCTAAAATTAAACATAGAGGTATGAATTAGATTTGAGGATGATATCGTTTCCAAATCCCATTCCTTTTTTCATGAAAGCAAAAACGGTTTTTATATACACATTCAAATGCAAATCAATGTTGCAATTTTAAAAATCGTGGGGATTTGAAAAATGCAAAATATTAAACGCAAAACCAAACACTTGCTTCCCATATTGCTTATGGTTGGCGTGGCGTTGGCTCTCATGCCGATGATGACACTGGCAGCTTCGGGCGATTACAACACAAGCGATATCGCCGCCATTAACAGCATTATCGCAAATAACAATCTTGGGTGGACGAAAGCCCCAACCAATGGCAGTTATGTGCCAGCCGGCTGGACAGGGGTAACGTGGTCATCCGATGCGACAAATAAACGCATTGTTCAGTTAAATATTTCCAACAGCAGTTTGAATGGAGAGCTGGATGTGTCTGGCTTGACCGCACTGGAATATCTGAACTGCTCCCGCAACAGTCTAACCTCTCTGAATATGTCTGGCTTGACTGCACTGGAACATTTAGACTGTAGAGTCAACAATCTGAGGTCTCTGAACTTATCTAACTTGGTTGCATTGGAATATCTGGACTGCAGCGTTAACGCTCTTCCATCCCTAAACGCATCCGGCTTGACCGCGTTGAAACATCTGAATTGCTCATACAACAATAGATCTCTGTCCTTTCTGGATGTATCAGGCTTGATCGCACTGGAATATCTGGACTGCTCCAACAACAATCTGACCTCTTTGAACGTATCCGGCTTGACCGCCCTGAAATATCTGAATACATCCAGTGACGGTTACGCTCATTCATCATACAACAATTTGGCCGATCTGGATGTATCTGGCTTGATTGCACTGGAATATCTGGATTGTAGTTTTAGCAATCTAATCTCTCTGAATGTATCAGGCTTGATCGCGCTGAAATATCTGAACTGTTCCGGAGATCTAACTTCTCTAAATGTATCCAGCTCGACTGCACTGGAATATCTGGATTGTAGTTTTAGCAATCTAACCTTTCTGAATGTATCAGGCTTGACCGCACTGAAATATCTGGACTGTGGCTATAACAATTTGTCCTCTTTGAACGTATCAGGTTTGACTGCGCTGGAAGAACTACACTTCTCCAGAAACAATCTGACAACTCTGAACGTATCCGATTGTACTGCACTGAAACGGCTGACCTGCTCATACAATTATAATATAATCTCTCTAAATGTATCCGGCTTGACCGCGCTGGAAGAGCTACACTGCTCCAACAACAATCTGATAACTCTGAATGTATCCGATTGTACCGCACTGAAACGGCTGACCTGCCAATACAATTATAATCTAATCTCTCTAAATGTATCCGGCTTGACCGCGTTGGAACAGCTGAACTGTTCAAACAACTATAATCTGACCTCTCTGGACGTATCCAGCTTGACCGCGCTGAAATATCTGGACTATTCCAACAATAATCTGCTTTCTCTGGACGTATCCGGCTTGGCCACACTGAAATATCTGGACTGCTCCAACAACAATCTGCCTTCTCTGGACGTATCCAGCTTGACTGCGCTGGAAGAGCTACACTGCTCCAACAACAATCTGACCTCTCTGGATGCATCTGGCTTGAATGCACTAAAAAATTTAGACTGCTCAAACAACTATAATCTGACCTCTCTGAACTTATCTGGCTGTATCGCGATGAGAGAACTATGCTGCAATGGAAGCAATCTGACCTCTCTGAACGTATCCGGCTTGACCAAGTTGGAATGGCTGTACTGCTCAAACAACTATAATTTGACCTCTATAAACGTATCCGGCTTGACCAAGCTCAAACGGCTGACCTGCTCAAACAACTATAATCTGACCTCTCTGAACGTATCCGGCTTGACCGCGCTGGAACAACTGGACTGCTCAAACAATTATAATCTGACTTCGTTGGATACATCCGGTTTGAAAGCACTGGAATATCTAGGTGTATTCAACTGCACCACACTGGAAAATCTGAACTGTTCCAATAACAATCTGAGCATTCTGAATGTATCCGGCTGCACCGCGCTGGAATATCTTGACGTGCGCCACAATATCATGAAAAATGAAAGTGCAGTAATCGATGTAACTGATGCAGCCGCCTTTGTTGCTTGGGGAACAAGCGGTTTTTACTTCTCGCCGCAGAAATCGCCGCCTATAATCGATTTTACGGATTGGGCAATAATTGAAATTATTGCTTGGATCGTGGCAATAGGGTTATTTTGTGCATTGGCGTTTTGTGCATTGTTGTTGCTTAAATTTATAATAGAAATTTGCGTGTCAATTTATGCATTTGGGTTGCTTTGTGTAATGGCGCTGATTAAATTATGGCAGAACCGAGGGAAGAAATGAGTTTTCTGTTTTTATTGGTTGAATGAAAAATGTTTTGATTTTTTTATTAAATCAAATCAACTGATTTGTTTTTTCTTAAAAGCTTTGGGGTTTTGATTTTATTTTTTCTTAGTTTTGGGATTTTGATTTTATCAGAAACATTATTTTTTTGAAGCGATTAAAAAGATGGATACATTTTTTTTTAAAAGGGTTTGAAGATAGGTTGATTATTTACGATGTATAAAAAAATTTAAATAATATGGCAGAATCAATACCCATCATAATTAAACGCAACTCAATGCTACAATTTAAAAAACAAATGAGGATTTGTAAAATGCAAAATGTTAAACACGAAACCAAACACTTGCTTCTCGTATTGCTTATGGTCGGCATGGCGCTGGCTCTCATGCCGATGATGACGCTGGCAGCCCCGGGTGATTACAACACGAGTGACATCGCTGTCATCAACGGCATTATCGCAAATAATAATCTTAGGTGGACAGCCGCCCCTGCTGATGGCAGCACCGAACCTGCCGGCTGGACAGGAGTAACATGGTCATCCGATACGATAAATAAACGCATTGTTCAGTTGGATATTTCCGACAGCAATTTGAAGGGGACCCTGGATGTAACCGATCTGACCGCGTTGGAAATACTAAGTTGTGGCTACAACAATCTGACCTCTCTGAATGTATCCGGCTTACCCATGTTGAGTTGGCTGAACTGCTACAACAACAACCTGACCTCTCTGAATGTATCCGGTTGTAACGCATTGGAAAGACTACACTGCTACGACAACAAATTGACCTCTCTGAGCGTATCTGGCTTACCTGCACTTGACAGTCTGAACTGCTCTCGTAACAATCTGACTTCTCTGAACGTAGACGACTTAAACGCGCTGAAATTTCTAAACTGCTCCTCCAACAATCTGACCTCTCTAACCGTAACCGACTTGAACGCGCTGACAAGTCTGTCCTGCGACAACAACAATCTGATCTCTCTAGATATGTCCGGCTTGACTGCACTGACACATCTGTACTGCTCCAGAAACAATCTGACTTCTCTGAACGTATCTGGTTTGAGCGAATTGAGAAGATTAGACTGTTTCGCCAACAATTTGACCTCTCTAAACGTCTCCGGCTTGACCAAACTGGAAGAACTGACTTGCAGCTTCAACAATTTGACCTCTCTGAATGTATCTGGCTGTACCGCATTGGAACATTTGGACTGCGGATACAACGATTTGACCTCTCTGAATGTATCCGGCTTGTCTCATCTTCAGTTTCTGAATGTACGTAACAATCTCATGGAAAATGAAAGCGAAGTGATCGGCGTGACTGATGCAACAGCCTTTGTGTCTTGGGGAGCGGGCAGTAATTTAACAGTCGTCTTTGTAACTATTGAAACGAGTGGTTTTTACTTCTCGCCGCAGAAAAATAACTCAGGTGGCGACATCTCATCTAACGGGAATAACAACAGCACCCCCGATTTTATGATTTTGACAACGGTGATAGGGCTGCTTTGTGCATTGGTGTTGTTTAAATGGCAAAAAAATCGAAGGAATAAGTAAGTTTTTTGTCTGGTTTTATGGATTGAATGAAAAATGTTTCTTTTTCTTCAACCATGAAACCAAAATCATCCCATTCTTTTTTTCTTCTTTTGTTTTCTTTTTTTGTTTTCTTTCTTTGTTTTCTTTTTTTGTTTTCTTTTTTTGTTTTCTTTTTTTGATTTCATTTATAATTGAAACATCGTTTTTATCGTTATGATTTAAATCAATTCATCATCCCTTGACATTTTCCCAAAGTTTATATTTGTTGGATGACGACATAAATTATTCATAAATCGGGTGTCAAAAATGTCGACTGGTAAACTGGAAACAACGAGAGAAAAAATAAGGTTGATTGATCGGGAAATTATCGAATTGATTGAAGTCAGGACAGGTTTGGCCGGCGATATCTTGTCTTCTAAAAGAGAATTAAACAAGCCAATCCATGATAAAGAACAAATTGAACATGTTTTAAACCGTGCCACCAGTTTTGCCATTGATAAAAATTTAGATGTCGATTCTATACGCCAAATTTTTGAAATATTGATTCAAATGAGCATCGATAAGCAAAATGAGTACAGCGGCAAATCAAATTTGTTTTAATTTTTTTTTTTTTGCTTTTTACTTAAAACCGCATTTTTGAACGTGTTCCCAAGCTTGAACACGTTTTTTATTCTGCTCATTTTCATCTGCCGCATCTTTTTCATAAGTAATATTTTCTCGATCAAAATGAACTCTGTCTTTTCCGATGGGGCAAACTTTAATACAAATACCGCACGGTGATATTCCTTTTTCGGCAAGTGCCGCGCTTTGAGAAACACATTTTTGTTTGTCAATAATCGACAACGGATAGGGCCGATTTTTATCTGCAATGATGGCGTTTTTTGGGCAATAGCGGGCGCAGTCCATACATTGAATACATAAGTTTTCTTTTTTCATCTGCGCCGCTCGATCCAAAATATTGCTGGGAATCCCCATATTTTCTAAATCTTTCAATGTTGCTTTTGTCAAAATTGTCGTAAAACGTATTCTTGGACCAAAATCTTTTGTTAAAAGAACATTGTTTTGCCCAAATGTTCCAAGACCCGCATGATACGCCGCATGTTTATGAGAAAACGCAGCCGTCGGATTTTTTTGAAGAGCAGGAATGCCGGCATAACCGTCTCTTGGAATTGGAACTGTTGGAAAACCTGCATTGTTTAAAAAAAGAGATATTTTCAAAGCTTGGGCGTCCAGTTGTGCATTGACCGCATGGTAATGCTCGTTATAAAATATGGAAGGCGTTGTTTCTAAAATCGGAAGCAAAACGGGAACTGCAATGACAATGGCAGTCTCTGCCTCTGGAAAAATATTTTTTGGGAAAAACTCGGAAGGAATCAAATAGTTTTTTTCAGCGTCCCATGAGGAAACCGGCGCAAAACCAAAATCTTGTATGTCGCCGGCATTTTGTTTTTCCAAAAGAAAAGAATAAAATGTTTTCATGATTTTGCTTTTTTAGTGGTTTTTGTTTGAATGTTGTCGCCCAATAAATCTAAAATACGAATGGCCATGTGAGCGCCGTTGGCACCGTTATCAATACCGACACTTGCGACCGGAACGCCCGGCGGCATTTGCGCGATGGACAAAAGCGCATCGAGACCGCCCAATTTGGCACTGACGGGAACACCGATCACAGGTTTTTTTGTTTTGGAAGCAACCACACCGGGCAAAGCCGCAGACAAACCGGCAATTGTAATGTAGATCAAAGCCTGATCCTTTTTGATATATTCCTCTAGTTCATCCGGATTTCGGTGTGCGGAAATCACGACAACTTCGTATGTGTATTTTGTCTTTTCAATAATCGAAACAGCTCTGTCTGAAATCGCCCTGTCTGATTCCGAACCCATGATAATTGAAATGTGAACCATAGTGATACCTGATATTTTGTTTTTTTTGTGAAATGAAAGTAAAATTGTTTCAGATTAAATAAAACTTTAGTTTGGATGATAAAACTTTAGTTTGGATGACATAAAGATGACAGATATCCAAATCTCTAAAAAATAACAGTTCATTGAAAATCGTGTGCTGCAAATGATCTGTATCAGGCTTGCTGCACGAATTCGTCATAAAATTTTATTTGGTCTTTATCTGTGGGAATTTCGTTATACACTTTTTTCCATTCACCGTCTTTGTATAATTCATACTGTTCAAAAGCACAAGGCAGCCCCTTTGCTGAAATAACGTCACTTCGATCCATAAGCTGAAAATGCAAATGGGGCGCAAATGAATTGCCTGAATGTCCGACTTTGCCTAAGACGTCTCCTTTTTTCACACTCTGTCCGACTGAAACTTGAATGGAGTCTTTCTGAAGATGGACAAAACAAGCATAAACGCCATCGCTGCATTTCATAATAATATAGTTGCCGGCAATGGATTGTATGCTGTCTTTTTTTGGATTAAAAAAATAGGCATTTTTTAGAGCAACAAGCGAATCCGAAAGTAAATGTACTCTTGATCTTTCCTTATAACCGTCTTCAGCTTTAACGATTTCACCATCACAAGGTGCATATATTTTTTGACCCCAACAATAACACTTGTTTAGAGAAACGCCAAAAAAAAGGTACTGTAACCAATGAACGCGATAAAAAGGCCGGCCTTTTCTTTTAAAGTCCACTTGCAAAAAATCATAAGCATATTTTTCCCCGAATTGATCGGTTCCGTGGCTTGGAATTTTTTTTCCGGGGGTATTGGGCGCCAACCACTCTCCCCTCAAAGGAAATCCGACGATGACCGGTTTGTGTCTTTCTTCCATATGATACCTCTGCGACTTTAGATACCTCTGCAGCTTTATGTTATGATGAACATTGGAGTTGAAATATCTTGCACATCCGGCTGTGTTGTGTCTTATCCAACGGATTAATGGATTGTAACACTCATAACGCCTTTGGCTTTTAAAAGTTTGTCAACCAGATGACCGGGTATTTTTTCATTTGTAATGATCGTCAGCTTCGGTGCGTCCGTAAAATACGGGTCGTCCGAAACGGCTTGTCGAATGCTCAAGCCCGCGCTTGAGATAACATGAGTGACACTTGAAATAATACCGACGTTGGCACCGTCGTCCGGTGTGATAATGATCACTCCTAAATTCAAATGCGGCGCTACATCCGCTAAAAACGGAATAGATCGAACATTTTTAAAAAAATCAAAAAGTATTTCATCTTCTAAAATATGCTGAACGGTTGCGTCCACAACGCGCCGGTCAGCACGGACTTCTCTGCCAATTTGAACATGAGGAATTTCAATATTTCCGGAAACAACTTTTCCGTTTTCATTCACTTGAAATCCGCGTTCAAAAAGGAGCTTAACGACTTTTTCCTGTGCCGGATATTTTTCAAATTTGGCATGAATCGGTTCCCACATATTTTCCCCTTATTTCCTTTTTTCTTTTGCTTTCTCTTTTTTTTACTTTCTTTTTTTTTACTTATTCTCATGCTTCATGTGATGTATATTTTGTTCTTAGTATTTTTTAGTACATATTTTGTTTTTATTGTAATGTATATTTATATGTATTCCTGTTCATTTTTGATCTTTGTATTAAATTAAAAACAATAGAAATAGAAGCAATAGAAATAAATAGAAATAAAATAAAAAATCAATGATCTTTTATGGAAAATGAAATGCCGCCTTTGTTTCCAAAAATGGTTCAAATAAAGCCGCGGAAACTATTACCGAAATCTCCTTCTCTTGAAAAACAAATGGAGGAGGAACAAAAATACTTGGAACAATTGCTTCGGGACAAAAAGCCGATGATTCAAAAACAAATTAAGGATGCCGGTTTTTCTTGTCTTCGGTGCGGGCAATGCTGTGAACGCACAAAAGGAGATAATTCTGTTTTTGTTTTGCCCAAGGAAATTGAAAAGATTAAGGCTTTCCTCTCTCAAAATGAAGAATTTAAAGATTTGATTGTTTCCGAATCTGATTTTGTGCTGCCGCTGTTTCCTGACTATTATTTGGAAAATCCGGAAAATGAAACAATTTCGATCCGATTCGATACGTTTTTGGATATTTTGAATTCTTTAAAAGATCAAATCGATGAAGCTGGCCGCATTCATACATTCGGCAGGATGCTCCGCCGCAAAGAAAACGGCGCTTGCTTTTTCTTAGACGAAAGCACAAAGAAATGCAAAATTTATGAGGTTCGCCCCGGATTATGCCGCACCTACCCCTTTTATCCCGACGGCGGCGGTATTTTAGAATGTGAATGCTGCGGCTTTGGAAGTGCGGCAAAAACAAATATATCATTAACTGCCGAACTGACAGACGCCTTGGAAAAACGCCTTTTTGTTGAACTGGTCGATTTCAAAAAAACACACTTTTTTTTAAAAGAAGCGGCGGCACAATTTCGGATGAATACCAATGCCGGCATTCAAAAAACCGTTTCAAACCTTCACGAAGGTTTTTTAAAATTCGTTATTTACGATGGAGACGGCGTTTTTGAAGCCGATATTTCGCTTTGGTGAAATGGCGGCGATGGTAAATGACGGCGAGGGTAAACGATGGCGAGGGTAAACGATGGCGATGGCAAATGACGGCGATGGCAAATGACGGCGATGGCAAATGACGGCGAGGGTAAACGATGGCGAGGGTAAATGATGGCGAGGGTAAATGATGGCGAAGGTAAACGATGGCGAGAGTAGATGATGGCGATTGTAGGTGGTTTTTTGAATAGGCGACGGCGATTACAATTGTTTTTATCGAATCCTTCTATAAATACCTTCTCAATCTAAAAATTTCAGAAGATATTTATTGTAAAAAAAACTACACACGAGGTAATAAAAAAGGTAAAAATGGATGGTAATTCTTCATTTAAATCGGTGATTCAATATGGATAAAAAACAGATGACACTTTCAGAAAAAATATTTTCAAAAGCTTCGGGCTTTTTTGTGAAAGCCGGCGAATTTGTTGTTGCAAATATCGATCTCGCGATGACGCACGATATTACGGGACCGCTTGCCGTCAAAGGCTTTTATGAAATTATGGAAGGAAAAGAACAAAAAAAGGTTTGGGACCCGAAAAAAATCGTTATTCTTTTTGATCACCAAGTGCCGGCAGATTCCCAAAATGCTGCACAGAACCATATTTTTCTGCGCCGGTTTGCGGCAGAACAGGGTATTTTAAATTATGATGTTTACGAAGGTGTCTGCCATCAAGTCATGCCTGAGAAAGGTCATGTGCTGCCGGGTTCTTTGATCGTCGGGTCGGATTCGCACACATGCGCTTACGGTGCGCTGGGCGCATTTTCAACAGGCATCGGGTCAACCGATATGGCTGCTGTTTTTGCAACCGGAAAATTGTGGTTTAAAGTTCCGGAAACGCTGCGCTTTAACATTAAAGGCAATCTCCCAAAGGATGTTTATTCCAAAGATTTGATTTTGCATTTGATCGGCGATGTCAGTGTTGAAGGGGCACGCTACATGGCGGCCGAATTTGCAGGAGAAACCGTATCAAACCTTTCCGTTTCCGAACGGATGACAATGTCAAATATGGCAATTGAAATGGGCGGCAAAGCCGGTTTGATTGAGCCCGACAGTGTTACTGAAGCTTATTTACAAGAGCGTTTCCCGAATTTCAAATTGGATCCCCAATGGAAATCAGATGAGGACGCCGATTTCTTTGAGGTGCGCGATTATTGTGTTAAGGATTTGGAGCCGCAGGTTGCTTGTCCGCACAATGTTGACAACGTCAAGCCGGTTACGGAAGTTGCCGGAACAAAAGTCGATCAGATTTTTGTAGGCTCCTGTACCAACGGCCGTTTTGAAGACATCAAAATCATGATGGATGCCATGGGCGATGAGCCGATTGCCAAAGGCGTCCGATTGATTGTTGTTCCGGCGTCAAGAACGGAATACATGAAAGTTTATCGTGCCGGATATATTGAAACATTAATGGAGAAAGGAGCGATTGTTCAGTCGCCTTGCTGCGGACCGTGTATGGGAGGATCCTTCGGGCGCTTGGGTGATGGTGAAGTCGGCCTTTCTACATCCAACCGGAACTTTAAAGGGCGCCAGGGCAGTCCGAACTCATTTGTCTATTTGTGTTCTCCGGCAACTGCCGGTGCTTCTGCGCTCACCGGCGAAATTACAGACCCGCGGAAAAAATAAGCAAATCCGGAGAGGAAACGGCTGCGAAAGGTTAAACATCCATGTCATCCATAGTACATTATTCATCAATTAAATTATACAAAATGATTGAAATGGCGGAGTTAAAAAAATGCCGGACATGAAAAATGACTTATCCGTATTAAATGCGCTTTATGAGATTATTGCTGACCGCAGCCAAAAGCAGCCTGCCGGCTCTTATGTTTGCGCTCTTTTGAATGACCCCAAAGGCATAAACAAAATTCTTGAAAAAGTCGGTGAAGAAGCAACGGAAACGATTTTGGCTGCCAAAGACGGCAATCGAGAGGACATCATTTATGAAACGTCTGATCTAATCTTTCATTTGCTTGTCATGCTTTTTGAATGCGGCGTCACGCCGGAAGATATTTTTAAAGAACTTGTCCGCCGCCATGAATTGAAATAAATGAAAAAAATAATTTTTTTATTTCCTTTATTTCTTTCATTTGATTTATCTAATATCTAAGAATCTTTATGCCGCCTGTCAGACCTGCCGCCGGAGATAAAATTCAAAAAACAACTTTCCGTTTGGGCTTGGAAGAACTGGAATGTGTTCTTATTTTCTCAAAAAAACGCAAAAAGACGCTAAGCTATGCTATTCGTTATGAAAAAACGGCTGAAGACGAAGATGATGACGATAAAATCGTTTCGCATGGAAAAGAGCCTGTCATATTTGTCCGCGTCCCCGACAAGATGGCAGTAAAACGCGTTTTATCCGTTCTTTCTGATAACGAGGACAATTTAAAAGACCTTTTAGAGAAGGCAAGGCAAAAAGAAAAAGCCGTTGAAACGACATTAAAAAAAACATATACAAACGGCAGTTTATTTCACTATTTGGGGCGAACTTATTCTCTGAAACTCTTTTTTGATGAGACGAAAAAGATTTCCGTTCATTTGCTGGATGGCCAGCTTCAAGTTTATTTGCCAAGCCGCCTAAACACTTTATCTGACAGCGAACGCGAACGTCAAATTAAAAAAGCGATTGATACGTTTTATATTGAGCAGGCGGATACCTATTTTAACGCGCGCGCCGATTATTTTTCCCAAAAATATCTGCCGCTTCTCGGGAGCCGTCCAAAATCCGTTAAAACGACGTTTTACAAGGGGAAATGGGGCTGCTGTACTTACGACAACCACATTAAATTAAATTGGGTTCTGATTCAAGCAGATACCCGTATCATTGATTACATCATCATCCATGAGCTTTGTCATATTCGATGGAAAGATCATTCTGCCAATTTTTGGGCATTGGTTGAACAAATGGATCCGCATTACAAAGAAAAGAGGCAGGAACTCAAAGAAAACGGCTGGGTTTTGGGAATTAAATGATTCGGCAACTATCCCCTCTTTTTGGAGCAGTTTTTTATATGTTCGGAACTCATTAAATTATGGTATTGCTCTCTTTTTGGAGGTTGATTAAAAATGATTGAAAACTCTGAAATTATTATGATTGTACTAATTGTTATTGTTTTATTTGGAATTTCTATTTCTATCAAGTTGCGTTACCTTATAACAGCATTGAAACGTAAAAATAAATGAATAAGTGAATGAATTGTTCGGATAAGACCGCCAAACTGCCTTTGAAGCAGTTTTTTATATGTTTGCTCATTAAATTAAGGCATTGCTCTCTTTTTGGAGGTTGATTGAAAATGATTGAAAAGGTAACCCCTGAAATAATTCTTATTGTAATTCTTATTGTTTTATTTGGAATTCCTATTTCTTTCAAGCTGCATTACCTTATAACAGCATTGAAACGTAAAAATAAATGAAAGTGAATAATGGTTCGGATAAGTTAAACAATTTAACATTTTTTATTCATTTTTAAAACAAATTAATTTAGATTCGTTTTGAACCAAAGACTTTATTAATCATGTTTTTTTAATACATTAAAAGTTTGTAATTTCTAAAGTTTAGTTGTTTTAAAAAAAGTGATAAATATGGCGTCTAAACATTTGTTGGTTCTTGGTACGTCGTCTAGTGCGGGAAAAAGTTCCGTTGTGACGGCGATTTGTAAAATTTTGTCTCGAAATTATAAAACTGCGCCTTTCAAAGCTCAAAACATGAGCTCCAATTCTTGGGTGACGCAAGACAATAAGGAAATGAGTTTTGCGCAGGTCATTCAGGCTTGGGCTGCCAGCGCCGAACCGATTCCTGAAATGAATCCTGTGTGCTTAAAGCCCAAAGGAGACAGTTTATCACAAGTGGTCGTCCTTGGAGAACATTACGCTGACCGCAGTGCCGGAAATTATTATGACTCCATCAGTGAAATGTCAAAAATTTTAGAAAAAGCTTTGAAAACGCTGGAAGAACAATATGATGTGATTGTCATGGAAGGCGCCGGCGGCGCTGCTGAAATCAATTTGTACGACCGCGATATTGTCAACGTCGGTACCGCTCGATTAACACAAGCCCCCATCCTGCTGGTAGGCGATATTGAGCGCGGCGGCGTTTTTGCAAGCTTATACGGAACCGTGATGCTTTTGCCTGAAGACATCAAAAAGAACATCAAAGGCTTTATTATCAACAAATTCCGAGGCGACCCGAAAATTTTAGAGCCGGGGTTAAAAGAGCTTGAAAAATTAACAGGCATTCCGGTATTGGGCGTCATGCCCTACTTCCGTTTAAGAATCCCTTCCGAAGATTCCATGTCTTTTCAAGAAAAAGAAGGTTCGGGTTCCGTTCCGATCGAAAAGAAAGAACGAAAAACCGGTCTTGAAATCGCAATTATTCAATTTTCAAAGATATCTCATTTCAACGATTTTGAAATTTTGGAATCCGAAGCAAGCGTCCGATATGTTGATGTTCATGAAAAACTCGGAACACCGGACTTGATTATTCTTCCGGGCACCACGACGCCGTTTAAAGATTTGCAAGACCTTCGAGAAAGCGGCATGGCTCAGCAAATAAAAGCCGCCGCAGGCACGACTCCAATTATCGGAATTGGTGAAGGATATCAGATTCTCGGACAAAAATTAACCCTGCCGGACGGAAGCGCCGTCAATGGTTTAGGGCTGCTGGATTGTGAAACAGTTTATACCGAAAGCGAAGGCTACAGCGAAAAACCGGTTCGCATCTGCTCAAAAATAAATGAATGCAAGCATATATTTTCTTCAATAAGCGGGGAAGAAATTTTCGGATTTACATCACATGGCGGCAGTGTAAAAGCACAAAAACCGATTTTCGGAACCGATGGCGCCTGCAGCAAAGACGGTCTTGTTATCGGAACATCCCTTCATGGATTGTTTGCAAATCCGGCTTTACGCATTACGTTAATGAAATATTTGGCAGCAAAGAAAAACATCCCTTATGTCGAAGAAGAAAACTTTACGGTTCAAGACGGATTTGAAGAGCTGGCACAGGTTTTTGAAAAGAATATTGATATGGAAGCCATTTACAAAATCATGTCTCTGAAATAATTTCGGTTAAAAAAATGATCATTAAGTCGAATGATCATTTTTTTAACCGAATGTTCATTTTTAGTTGAGCAGTCATTTTTTTAGTTAAATGTTCATTTTTTTAGTTAAATGTTCATTTTTTTTAAGTTGAATGCCCCTTTTTTTATAGTGGGGTGATTATTTTTTTATTCAAAGTCGGAAACTTTATATTATAGATCATTTTTGTTATACTTGTTGTATATTTTTGCAAATAAAACAACTACTAATTAAAAACTGTGAACTTTGGATTTGCAAAAGGTGATGAAATGCAAGCAAAAGGACTTTTAAGTTTGATTACATACTCTGAAAAACGAAAAGATTTGCTGTTCTTGATTTCTGAGAAACCGAGAACGCTTTTTGAAATCAAGGAATACTTTAATGTAAAAACGCCTGAAATTTATCCGCGTATTAAAGAGTTATTGGAAGCAGACTTAATTCAAAAAACAAATAATGAATACTATTTGACGCCGATTGGCAAGGTCGTGCTTAAATACTACACGCCGCTCATTAAAATTTTAAATGTCTTTGAAAAGACAAGTGATTTTTGGACAGATCACGACACGAGTGCCATTCCGTACCATCTTCTTGAACGCTTTAACGAATTGGAAAACAGCATTTTGTTCCAAGACCCCGCTCGAAACGTTTTTGAGCAAAACAAACTCATTGTTGACAAAACCGATGTTGCAGAAACGATCAGCGGCATCATTTCCGTGTTTATGCCGTCCAGTCTTGAAATGTTTCAAGCCATGACCTCTAAAGGCATTCCGACAAAAATTGTGATGACGCAAGACGTTTATGACAAATTCAAATTGGATTATAAACCCCTTTTGGAAGACTTCCTCAAAATAAAAGGCAATGAACTTTATTTAATTGACAGCGTCAATTTGTTTGTGATTACAACCAATTCATTCCTTTACTTCTCATTGTTCTACAAAAACGGCCTGTATGATGCACAAAAGTATCTTGTTGCCACAGACAGCCGCTCTTTGAACTGGGGCAATGACTGTTTCAACTATTTCGTGGATCACGCCAAAAAAGTCGACAAAATCTGATTCAATTCAAGCAATTTGATTCAAACAATTTGATTCAAGCTTTGAAAATAAAAGGCATCGATAACAATCCATGCCTCTTTTTTATATTTTAAAAACAAGATGGATAGATGTTATTATTCAATTTTGGGGGATATTTTGCCGCATGCTGCCTTCTTTGAGCGGTATTGCATTTCGAAATATTAATATATTATATGGCATTAAAAAACATATTGGAGAGGAATACATTGATAAAAAAAACTGCCCGATCGAAAGCCATCGGCATTTTAGTTTCACTGTTTGCCACAATATCGCTGATTCTTTTATTTTCCACATCTGCTGCCGCATATTCGGGGCACGGCAACGGAACGGCAGATGACCCGTATCAAATAACATCAAACACATTCCAGTTCTTCCAAGCCCAAACGGAATTTAGTGAGCTGAATGAAATCAGAAACGACTTGTTTGCTCATTATATTTTGATGACGGATTTAGATTTAGGTGAGTCAGACGCATTATGGAAACCTGTTGGAGATGTCGCCAATCCTTTCAGTGGAACATTTAACGGGAATATGAAAAATATAAAAAATTTAAATGTTAGTGTTTCGGATCATGAGTATTATGCAGGTTTATTCGGATCGACATCTGAAAATGCTGTCATCTTTGATTTGACATTGATTAATGCAACTGCAGAATGCAAACAATATACGGGGTTGGGAGATGCAGGAAGTTTGGTTGGTTATAATAGGGGAGATATTGTAAACTGCAGAACAGTCAACGCATTTGTTTCTTCAAATTGGCGTTCGGGCGGTTTAGTCGGAGCAAATTTCGGCGGAACGATTGAAAATTGCTCGGCAGAAGGCACAATCATCGGAATAGATTCAGGCGGTCTTGTCGGAATTAATGTCGATGGGATAATCAAAACAAGCTATTCAAATGCTTCTGTTACAGGACCCGGAAGCACCGGCGGATTTATCAGCAGAAATTATAACGGCAGCATATCTAATTGCATATCCGAAGGCAGTGTTTATGGAGATTATACGGCAGGCGGCTTTGCCGGATGTAATGTTCAGCAAGGAATAATCGAATTTTGTTATACAAAAAGTACGGTTGACGCTAAAACGCAAACCGGCGGTTTTGTCGGGGTCAATCAAGGATACATGAACAATTGCATTTCAATAAACGGGCATATCAACAACCGTCCTATGATTAGTAAAGAGTCGTCGCCGTATCCGCCGTATACCAAATATGTATTCGGATCAGGTGGACCCGTCGGACGCATTGCACATTCAAATTATTATCCGGGTTTTTCTGAAGATTACACGGCAAAAATTGAGAATTGCTATTCATGGAAAGAAACAAAAACGAACAGGTGGCGGTTTGGAGCCGTCAACGGAGAAGTTGTAAAAACGGCGGATTTAAAATCCTTTCCCGAGTCTGTTTGGTCGGAATGGGATCAACTGATTTGGGAAAAAGGAGAAGACGGATTTCCTGTAATTAAACAGATGAATCTGCCATAAAACAGATATGAGTAAAGCCAATTTTTAATGCAGTTTCTGTCATTTTCTGTTGCAGTCAGACCATCCTTCTATTTTTTATTCTTCTGCAACGAGTTTTTAAATTTATAATGTCGGTACGTTTGGTATGTCCGGTAGTTGATATGTTGACACGCAGGAACGCTTGGCAGCACCGGCACGCTTGGCAGCACCGGAATGCTTGGCAGCACCGGAACGCTTGGCAGCGCCGGAATGCTTGGCAGCACCGGAATGCTTGGCAGCACCGGCACGCTTGGCAGCACCGGCACGCTTGGCAGCACCGGAATGCTTGGCAGCACCGGAATGCTTGGCAGCACCGGAACGCTTGGCAGCACCGGAATGCTTGGCAGCACCGGAACGCTTGGCAGCACCGGAACGCTTGGCAGCACCGGCACGCTTGGCAGCACCGGCACGCTTGGCAGCACCAGCACGCTTGGCAGCACCGGAACGCTTGGCCCCCCCGGCACGCTTGGCACCACCGGCACGCTTGGCAGCACCGGAACGCTTGGCACCACCGGCACGCTTGGCA
>Ga0099364_10001276_pt1 | contig 41995 bp, 42 predicted proteins | sample TergutTh196P3_FD_73070 | JGI IMG/M metagenome (GOLD analysis project Ga0099364, IMG submission 73070) | Microcerotermes parvus P3 segment gut microbial communities from Pointe-Noire, Republic of the Congo - Th196 P3 | ecosystem: Host-associated > Arthropoda: Insects > Digestive system > Gut ...
AAAAATAACGCTCTTGAATTAGCAGAGATTTTTTGTGACAGAGGTATATCGGGTACTAAAATAGACAGGGCAGGACTTACTGACCTTTTATCAGCAATGAACGGTATCAGAAAAATCATTGTCTTAAATACTAGCCGTTTATGGCGTGATGATATTTCAAAGGTATTTATTCGCCGGGCATTTATTCAAGCAAAAGCGGATATTGTAAGTATCGAGCAACCTAACTATTCTCTTTATAAAAATGACCCCAGTGAAATTTTCTTCAACGGCGTTCTTGAATTACTCGACCAATATGAGCGGTTAAATATCAACCTTAAATTAGCCAAAGGGCGTAAAACAAAGGCGCGTACAGGAAACAAGGCTTGCGGGGTTGCCCCTTTGGGATATAGATGGACACATGACGCTAAAATTGAAATTGACCCCGATGGAGCGGATTTGGTAAAACTGATTTACGACCAATATCTAAACCTTGGCAGTTTAAGCAAGGTTAAAGATGACCTTGACGATAGCGGATATTTAACACAAAGGGGTAACAGCTTTTCTAAACAGGCTTTATCTGATATTTTATCAAACGAATTTTATAGGGGCATTGTTACTCATGGTACAGTCAAAGAAAAGGGACAACACCCTCCAATTATCAGCGCGATTCTATTTAACAGAGTTCAAAGCAAACTCACAGGGAATAATAAAAAGAATTACTACTGAATATTTTATTTTTCCTACCACATGGATATTCAAATACACTAAAACATTCCTTATAGTTTAGATATAACTACTAAGGGGTGTTTTTCATGTTAAAAAGAGGTGTTGGAGAAGATAACCGTGCGATTAGAGGTGTGTTTATCCCCGAAAAAGCCCGTGATTACAGCCATGACGATAATTTCTATAATTACAATGACGAGATAGATTTTATTGCTATCGGTCAAAAACTAAAAAAGGAACGTAGGAACATAGGTTGGACACAAGAAAAAGTTGCGGAAGCGATTGGAGTAACTACCGCATTTGTGGGACACATAGAGCGCGGGGAAAAAAGTATGTCGTTAGATACTCTAATCAATCTCTGTAATTTTTACCGTATTACAATAGATTATGTTTTATCAGATACTTTACCGACAGAAGACAACAACACAATTAAAGTGATTGCCGCTATGCTCAGAGATAAATCAGAGGAACAGCAAGCGGCTATTGTTGATATTTTAAGAAGCGTTACACGGCATATATAAAACCTTGCCGTTTTAATCGGGCAATGTTTTCTTTTTCAAGCGCGGACGCTCTTGAAAATTTAAGTCGCGTCTGACCGTTCTTTCAGTCTTGTTGTAGAAAAATCCGTTGCGCCTAAAATCAGTAATTATATCTTGATGATTCATTCCCAATTTTTTAGCGAAAAATTCTATGCTCATTCTTGTCTTATTATAATACTTGGCTTTATCTTCCGGCAATTTATCCCGCCATACATCCAGTTTTACCATGTCTTCACCCCCCCCCAACAATAATACTACAGGTATTAAAAATAATACTGCGGCGAAAAATTTTAGGATATTTTACTTGCTTTTAACATATATGGTAGCAGTTTCCATAAATCATATCTTGAAAAGTATTCTTTAATTTCATTGCGTGGTATTGACACTTGGAGTTTATCGTGGTATATTGTTTCCGTAAAGGGGATTGACCTGCCCCTGCCATATCCCCCTGACGGTCGCGCTGATCATCAGGGGGTTTTGCGGAGAGGTGTCCGAGCGGCCGAAGGAGCACGATTGGAAATCGTGTTTGCGCAAAAACGCAACAGGGGTTCAAATCCCCTCCTCTCCGCCATTGAAATTATTTGCACGAAAGGGCTTGACAAAGATGCCGAAATGTGCCATAATCGCTAGAGCAGAGCAGAGCAGAGCAGAGCAGAGCAGAGCAGAGCAGAGCAGAGCGGGCGGATAATTCCGCTCTCTTGTCATGCCCTGAAATATGCGGCATGAAAACAAAAAAACCATTCTCAAAAATTATAGCGTGGATGCTCACGCTTGCGATGGCAGCTGCCATGCTGCCAATCACGGCGGCGGCGGCCGACACGCCGACCGGCACGTTTGACCTCGCCGCCGGCACATGGAACGGTACAACGTGGGACACATATCTGGCAGATACTATCAAAATCTCGTGGAACGGCACCATACTCACCGTAAATGACGGCGCGAATATAACCGTAACAGGAGTCACAGACTGGCGGCGCATTGAGGTAACCGGCGAGGCAAGCATCACACTCAACGATGTGTCGATTACCGGACTCGAGAACTACCAATCCCCGCTTCTGTTAAAAACGGGCGCAAACTTGACCCTTACCATTGCGGGAACCAACATTCTTACGGCGGGGAACTCCGCCGCGGGTATTCAGGCCCCTTTGGGAACAACGCTTATCATTAACGGAGCAGGCAGTTTGACGGCTGATGGCGGCGCTTCTTCCGCGGGTATTGGCGGAAGCAACAGCGGCAGTTCCGGTGGATTTGACGCCGCAACAGGCGGGAATATAACTATCAACGGAGGCACAATAACAGCCAACGGAGGCAGCAGCAGCGCGGGTATCGGCGGCAGCCGTTTAGGTTCAGGCGGAAATATAACTATCACCGGTGGAACGATAACAGCTAACGGAATCGGCGGAGGCGCTGGTATCGGCGGCGGCTATATGCCAACAGATATCCCTGCTAACACCGCTTATGGCGGTACTATTAAAATCACAGGAGGTACAATTACAGCCAACGGCGGCAATAATAGCGGCGCGGGTATCGGCAGCGGCGGCGGCCCAACAGGAGGTTCAGGCGGTGACATTGAAATCACCGGCGGTACGGTCACAGCCACCGGCGGCGGCACCGGCGCGGGTATCGGCGGCGGCACCGGCAGAGCGGGCGGTAACATTACCATTGCCAGCGGCATTGTCACAGCTACAAGCAACGGTACCGGCGCCGGTATTGGCGGCGGCTCTACCGGAGCGGGCGGTAACATTACCATCAGCGGCGGAATGGTCAAAGCCTCAAGCAACGGTAACGGCGCGGGTATCGGAGGTGGAATTGGTGCCACCAGCGGCGGTACACTGACTATGGACGGCAACGCGGTGGTGTACGCGTCGAGTTTGGTAAATAATGCTAACGGGCAAACAAACACAACCGGCATAAATAACGGCATACTGTTTAACGGCAATGACGGCACGGTTTACGGCGCTGTTGAGCTGCAAAGCAATTTAACGGTAACCGGCACTCAAACGCTGACCATCCTGCCCGGCGCGAGCTTGACGGCGGCGGCCGACGTGACGCTGACAAATGACGGCGTGATTTACAACGCCGGCGCGATAGACGTTGCGGTTGACGGCAGTGGGGAAGAAATAGTAATAACCACACCTGTGATCACAACAACAACAACACCCCTACCGGACGGCATACTTGACGAGGCGTACAGCGAAACCCTTAAAGCGACAGGCAACAATGTCACATGGAGCATTTCCGGCGGCGCATTGCCGGACGGTCTTGAGCTTAACGCCGCAACCGGTGTAATTTCGGGGACGCCCACGGCAGCGGGTAATTTTGATTTTGGCGTTACGGCGACAAATATTGCGGGCAGTGACGGGCTGGTGTTTTCCATTTACATAGTCGCGCCGCCGACCATTACAACAGCATCCCTGCCGAACGGCACACTTGGCGCCGCGTACAGCCAAACCCTTGCGGCGACAGGCGGCACGCCGATAACATGGAGCGTTGACAGCGGCAGTCTGCCGAACGGCTTGACTCTGGCGGCAAACGGCACAATTTCGGGGACGCCCACGGCAGCGGGTAATTTTAGTTTTGGCGTTGAGGCGACGAATGTTGCGGGCAGTGACACAAAGGCGCTTTCGATAGCAATCAACAGCGACAACAGTAACAACGGCGGCTCCCCGTCTTCCGGTAACGGCGGAACTTCCAGCGGCGGAACAGGCGGCGGCTGGTTCTCCGCGCCCGCTCCTGAGCCGGAGGCTTCGGAAGCGAACACGCCATCGGACTGGGCGAAAGAGGCCGTCGAGGAGGCGGCGAAGCTCGGGCTGATACCTGAACACCTTAACGGCAGCTGGCGCAGATGGCTTGACCGCTCGGAGTTCGCGGCGTTCGCCGTCCGGCTCTATGAGCTGCTTGACGGCAAAGCGATCACCGCGCGCGGCAGCTTTGACGACACAACGGACGTGAACGTGCTGAAGCTGGCGGGCCTTGACATAGTGAGCGGCGACGGAACGGGTAAATTCTACCCTGAAGGCAGCTTTTCGCGTGAAATGGCGCTGACGCTGATGTATAATATGCTGGTGCGGCTGGGGTACTATCTGCCGTCCGCAGAGCCGAGCTTCAGTGACGCGGAGAGCATTTCACCGTGGGCGCGGCAGGCGATCGGGGCGCTTCAGCGCGCGGGGATCATCCAAGGCGACGGCGGGAGGTTTGATCCAAAAGATATATTCAGCCGCGAGATGGGCGTCGTGACAGTAATGAACTTCCTGGAGTATCTGAAGTAACCGAATAAGATCAACAAAAGCGGCGGGGGTTACCCCGCCGCCGTCCGCAATTACACCGAGGTTTTTTCGCCCGGGCGGGGTTTGCTTTTTTTAACGCCATACGCCGGACATATCCGGCAATTTTTAGCTAAAACTACATATTGATTTTCCGCGCGGGATATGGTACTATATGTCGCAGCGGTATTTTTTTTGAAAGGTTGTGTTACTATGAAAAAAGCGGCGGTGATAATGGGCAGCGACAGCGATTTGCCCGTAGTGGAAAAAGCCGTTTCTCAGCTGAAAGAGCTTGGGATTCCTGTGGAAGCCCATGTCATGAGCGCTCACCGCACACCGGAGGAGAGCGCGGAGTTCGCGCGCTCGGCGCGCCGGAACGGGTTCGGCGTTATTCTGGCGGCGGCGGGCAAGGCCGCGCATCTGGCGGGAGTTTTGGCGGCGCACACGACGTTGCCGGTTATCGGCATACCCATCCGCAGCGGCGCGATGAACGGGCTGGACGCGTTGCTCAGCACGGCGCAAATGCCTGCGGGCGTACCGGTTGCGGCCGTGGGAATCGACGAGGCGCAGAACGCGGCGCTGCTCGCGGCGCGGATGCTGGCCATTGAGGACGCGGCGCTTGCGGAAAAGCTAGATGAGCGCAGAGAAGCCATGCGGCAGGCGGTTCTGAGGAAGGACGCGGATTTGCGGAAAAGATTGGGGGATGTATAAATGGCGGTTAAAATGGAGCAGATGTATGAGGGGAAGGCAAAGAAGGTTTTTGCGACGGACGACCCGGGGCTGTGTATCGTATCTTATAAGGACGACGCCACCGCCTTCGACGGGAAGAAAAAGGGGACAATAGCGGACAAGGGGGAAATAAATAACCGCGTGACCAATCATCTGATGAAGCTGCTGTCGGAGCAGGGGATACCCACGCATTTTGTGGAGGAGCTGAGCGCCCGCGAAACGCTGGTTAAGCGCGTAACCATCGTTCCGCTGGAGGTGATCGTGCGCAATATCGCGGCCGGTTCGCTGTCTAAGCGGCTGGGACTGCCTGAGGGGACCAAAATGGGCGCGACCGTTTTGGAGTTTTGCTATAAGGACGACGCGCTGGGCGACCCTATGGTCAACGAGTATCATATCGCCGCCATGGGCTGGGCCTCGGCTGAAGAGCTGGAAACTATCGCCGCGTATGCGTTTAAGATAAATGAGGCGCTGTCGCTGTACTTAAAGGAAGTAAATATCGAGCTGATTGATTTCAAGCTGGAGTTCGGCAGGCTTTCGGACGGGACGCTTGTTCTGGCGGATGAGATTTCACCGGATACATGCCGTTTCTGGGACTCGAAAACCCGCGAAAAGCTGGATAAAGACCGGTTCCGCCGGGATATGGACGATATTGAGGGCGCGTACCGCGAGATATTAAAAAGGCTTATCGGCCAATGATTTTGAATAATCGGGACAAGCTCCGCGAGGAATGCGGCGTGTTCGGGATTTTCACACACGGGAGCTGTGATGTCGTGCCGGAGGTCTATCACGCTTTGCACGCGCTTCAGCACAGAGGGCAGGAGAGCTGCGGCATGGCGCTGAGCGACGACGGCGTTATCACGGGCTTTAAGGACACGGGGCTGGTGGACGAGGTGTTCACTCCCGGGCGCGTGAAAAAGATCGGTCAGGGCCAAATGGCTATCGGCCATTGCCGTTACGGGACTTACGGCGGGCATACGCGGGAAAACGCGCAGCCGCTGGTTGTGCGGCATATCAAGGGCGGTATGGCGCTGTGCTTTAACGGCAACCTGACGAACACCGACGAGCTGCGCGAGGAGCTGGAGCTTTCGGGGGCGATTTTCCACTCCCAGTCGGACATAGAGGTCATCGCGTATGTTATCACGCGTGAACGGCTGACCGCGCCGTCGATTCAGGAGGCTGTGAGCCGCGCTATGGACCGGCTGCGCGGCGCGTACAGCCTGCTGATCATGTCGCCGCGCAAGCTGATCGCCGTGCGCGACCCGTTCGGGTTCCGCCCGCTTTCGCTGGGCCGGAGAGGGGACGAGTACCTTGCCGCCAGCGAAACCTGTGCGTTCGACATTCTCGGCGCCAGGTTTTTGAGGGAGATCCGGCCGGGGGAAATACTCACGATCTCGGATAAGGGGCTGGAGAGCAACACGTCGCACTGTCAGGAGGAAACGGCGCTGTGCGTGTTCGAGTTTATATATTTCGCGCGGCCTGACTCAGTGGTGGAGGGCTCCGGCGTACACACCGCGCGGAAGCGCGCCGGCGCGTTTCTGGCTTCGGCGAGGCCCGCGGAGGCGGACGTCGTTATCGGCGTGCCCGATTCGGGGCTGGACGCGGCGCTGGGGTTTGCCGAGAAAAGCGGCATACCTTACGGCGTCGGCTTCATAAAAAGCAAATACATCGCGCGCACCTTCATCAAGCCCACTCAGGCCGAACGGGAGAACGCGCTGCGCATAAAGCTGTCCGTTATTTCCGATACTGTGCGTGACAAGCGCGTTGTGCTGGTGGACGACAGCATCGTGCGCGGCACGACGTCGGCGCGGATCGTGCGTCTGCTGAGGGAGGCGGGCGCGCGGGAGGTCCATATGAGGCTCAGCTCGCCGCCGTTTTTGTACCCCTGCTACTTCGGCACCGATATTGACTCCGCCGAGCATCTGATTGCCAACAACCACAGCGTTGAGGACATCAGGGCGCTCATTGGCGCCGACAGCCTGGGTTATCTTCCGGCGGAGGCGCTCCACAAGCTGGCCGAAAATTCCGGCTGCGGCTTTTGCGACGCGTGCTTTACGGGGAGATACCCCGTCGCGCCGCCGGCCAACACTGAGTTTTCTAAATTTGACAGGAGGATCCACAATGGCTCAAAATGAAAGCTACCGCCGCGCGGGCGTCGATATAGAGGCGGGATACCGCGCGGTGGAACAGATAAAGCGTTTTGCCGGACGTACAGCTACGTTGGGCGCGCTGGGAGGCTTGGGCAGCTTCGGCGGCCTGTTTATGCCCGATTTGTCAGGTATGCGGGAGCCTGTGCTTGCCGCCGGCACCGACGGCGTCGGCACAAAGCTGAAGCTCGCGTTTTTGCTCGACAAGCATGACACGGTCGGTATTGACTGCGTGGCTATGTGCGTGAACGATATTATTTGCTGCGGCGCCAAGCCGCTGTTTTTCCTCGACTATCTGGCCGCCGGTAAAACCGTGCCGGAGCGCGCCGCCGCGATTGTATCCGGCGTGGCGGAGGGCTGTTTGCAGGCGGGATGCGCGCTTATCGGAGGCGAAACCGCCGAGATGCCCGGGTTCTATCCCGATAACGAATACGATCTGGCGGGCTTTGCCGTGGGAATCGTTGAGAAGTCCGGCATAATTGACGGCGGCGGGACGCGGCCGGGCGACGTTTTGATCGCTTTGCCGTCGTCGGGGCTGCACAGCAACGGGTTTTCGCTGGCGCGGTCGGTGCTTGACCTGTCCGACCGGGCATTGGCGGAGGAGCTGCTCACGCCGACGAAAATATATGTGAAGCCGATACTCGCGCTACTGGGTGCGGTGGATGTCGGCGGGATTTCCCATATTACCGGCGGCGGGTTTTATGAGAATCTGCCCCGTATGCTGAAGCCGGGGCTGACCGCGCGGGTGGAAAAGGCGGCGGTCCGCACGCCGGACATCTTCCTGCGGCTGCGGAGTGAGGGCGATATTCCCGACGGTGACATGTGGAACACCTTTAACATGGGGGTGGGCATGGCTGTCGCCGTGCCGTCGGCGCAGGTCTGCGCGGCGCTTGAGGTTCTGCGCGAGCAAGGCGAGGAGGCGTATGTCTGCGGGGAGGTCGTCAAAGGCGACGACGGGGTTTTGCTATGGTGAGAACCGCGGTGCTGGTCAGCGGCGGCGGCACAAACTTACAGGCCCTTATCGACGCGAAGGAGAGGGGAGAGATGCCCCATGTCGGCCTTTCGCTCGTCGTATCGGGTACGCCGGGCGCCTATGCGCTGGCGCGGGCGGCGCGGGCGGGGATACCGTCCGTCACGGCGGCGCGGCGCGGCTATCCGGATCAAGCCGCCTATGACAGAGCGCTGGTGGAAATTTTGCGGGCAAGGGACATAGAATGTGTCGTGTTGGCCGGGTTTCTTACGATTTTGGGCGAGGGATTTATTTCGGCGTACCGCGGCAGGATACTTAACATACATCCGAGCCTTATACCGGCCTTCTGCGGAAAAGGGATGTACGGCCTCAAGGTACATGAGGCCGCGCTCGCGCGCGGCGTGAAGCTGGCCGGCGCGACGGTGCATCTCGCCGATGAAACGCCCGACGGCGGCGAGATACTGGCGCAGAAAGCTGTGGAGGTGCTGGACGGCGATACGCCCGAAACGCTTCAGCGGCGCGTTATGGAACAGGCCGAGTGGGTGCTGCTGCCCCGTACGCTGGAGCAGCTATGTGAGAGGTGGTCGCAATGAAGCTGATGGTAATTGGTTCCGGCGGGCGTGAACACGCGCTTATACGCAAGCTCAGGGAGAATCCGGCGGTCACGCGGATTTACGCGCTGCCGGGTAACGGCGGCATGGCGCCTGACGCCGAATGTGTCCCGATTTCCGCCGAGGATTTGGACGGCGCCGCCGCGTTCGCGCTGCGGGAACGCGTTGATTTTGCCGTGGTCGCGCCGGACGGCCCGCTCTGTCTTGGGATGGTTGACAGGCTGGAGGAGTCGGGTATTCCGTCGTTCGGGCCGCGCAAAAACGCGGCTGTTATTGAGGGCAGCAAGCTGTTCGCCAAGGAGCTTATGCGCAAATACGGTATCCCGACGGCGGAATACCGTTCGTTTGACCGGCATGAAGAGGCGCTTGAGTATTTGCGCGGCGTTTCTTTTCCGCGGGTGGTAAAGGCGGACGGGCTTGCGCTGGGCAAGGGCGTGCGCGTCTGCCAGACGCGGGAAGAGGCCGAGCAGGCCGTCCGCGCCATGATGGAAGAGCGTATCTTCGGCGACAGCGGCAATACCGTTGTTGTGGAGGAATGTCTTGCGGGGCCGGAGGTCAGCGTGCTGTGCTTTACCGACGGCGAGACGTTAAAGCCTATGGTCAGCGCCATGGACCATAAGCGGGCGCTGGACGGCGATTTGGGCTTGAATACCGGCGGGATGGGCGTTGTCGCGCCCAATCCGTTCTATACGCCGGAGATTGCCGGAGAGTGTATGCGGACGATTTTTTTGCCCACGGTGCGCGCGATGAAAGCCGAGGGGCGAACCTTTAAGGGATGTCTGTACTTCGGCCTGATGCTGACCGCGGACGGGCCTAAGGTTATCGAATACAACTGCCGTTTCGGGGACCCCGAAGCGCAGGCGGTGCTGAAGCTGCTTGAAAGCGATTTACTGGACATAATGGTTGCCGTTCGGGAGGGGACGCTGGCGCGAACGCCGGTTGAGTTTTCGAGGGAACACGCCTGCTGCGTGATCGCAGCTTCCGGCGGGTATCCTGAAGCGTATGAAACGGGCTTCCCCGTAGCCGTACAAAATACCGGCGGCGCGTTCATCGACTATGCCGGAGTGAAGCGCGGCGGCGATGCTTTATATACCGCCGGAGGGCGTGTGCTGAGTGTGACGGCCACGGCTCCGACGCTGCCGGAGGCGGCCGGCGCGGCTTATCAGGCAATGGACGGCGTTCATTTTGAGGGTATGCGGTTCAGGCGCGACATCGGGAAACGCGCCATGGAGGAGAGAGTATGAGTGTCAGGCGGCTGTATGTGGAAAAGCGCGAGCCCTATCGTCAGGAGGCGGCCGCGCTTGCGCGGCAGCTGCGGGAGCTGCCGCGGATGGAGAGCCTTAAAGGGCTGCGAGTACTTAACCGTTACGACGTGGAGGGCTTGGGCGAAGCGGAATTTAAGGCGAGCGTTCCGGTGGTATTTTCGGAACCGCAGGTGGACCGCGTATACGATGAGCTGCCGGAGTGGGACGGCGCTGTGTTCGCGGTTGAGGCTCTGCCCGGGCAGTTTGACCAGCGCGCGGATTCCTGCGCCGAGTGTATCCAGCTGCTCTGCGGCGGCGAGCGTCCGGCGGTGAGCGCCGCTAAGGTTTATCTGCTGGAGGGCGCGTTATCTGAAGAACAGCTCAGCCGCGTTAAAGCCTATATCGTCAACCCGATAGAGACGCATGAAACGGGCTTGGCGCCCCGTGAAACTCTGGCCTCGCCGACGGAGCCGGCGCCCGATGTGGAGATATTGCGCGGGTTTACGGAGCTTGAGGGCGACGCGCTGGACGAATGGGTCAAAGCCCGCGGGTTTGCGATGGATACGGATGATATTTTGCTGTGCCGTCAATATTTCAGGGAGGAAAAACGACCTCCAACGCTGACGGAGCTGCGCATGATCGACGCGTATTGGTCCGACCACTGCCGCCACACGACCTTTCACACGGTTCTGGACGAGCTGGGGTTTGAACACCCTAAGGCGCGGGCGGCGTTTGAGCGTTATCTCTCGATACGGCGGGAAATGGGGCTTGACGGCTCGCGCGTCACGCTGATGGACATGGCGACAATCGGCGCGCGCAAGCTGAAACGGGACGGAAAGCTGGCCGATCTGGACGAATCTGAGGAGATCAACGCCTGTTCGGTTAAAATAGACGCGGTCGTGGACGGCAGGCCCGAGCCGTGGCTGCTGATGTTCAAGAACGAGACGCATAACCACCCCACCGAGATCGAGCCGTTCGGCGGCGCCGCAACCTGTGTCGGCGGCGCGATACGGGACCCGCTCTCAGGGCGCGGATATGTGTTCGGGGCGGTTCGCGTCACCGGCGCGGGCGACCCGACGTCGTCCGAAACACTGCCCGGCAAACTGCCCCAGCGCAAAATCTGCGTGATGGCGGCGGCGGGCTTCAGCAGCTACGGCAACCAGATCGGGCTGGCCACGGGGCTGGTTGACGAGATGTATCATCCCGGCTATGTAGCGAAGCGCTTGGAGATCGGCGCCGTGCTGGGGGCGGCTCCGGCAAGCCATGTGCGCCGCGAGCGCCCGGCGCCCGGGGACGTTGTGGTGCTGGTCGGCGGACGTACCGGCCGCGACGGCGTCGGGGGCGCCACCGGCTCCTCAAAGGCGCACAGCATAGAGAGCCTGGCCGTCTGCGGCGCGGAGGTGCAAAAAGGCAACGCTCCGGCGGAGCGCAAATTGCAGCGGCTGTTCCGCGATCCGAAGACGGCGCGGCTGATAAAACGCTGTAACGATTTCGGCGCGGGCGGCGTGTCGGTGGCGATAGGGGAGCTGGCGGACGGCCTGATAATTGATTTGGACGCCGTTCTTAAAAAATACGACGGGCTGGACGGCACCGAGCTGGCCCTCAGTGAGAGCCAGGAACGCATGGCGGTCGCGCTGGCATCTGAGGACGCGGCGCTGTTCATGGAAAAAGCCAAGGCTGAAAACCTAGAGGCCGCTGTCGTAGCGGAGGTGACGGAGCGGCCGCGGCTCGTCATGCGCTGGCGCGGGAAAACCGTCTGCGATATTTCGCGGGATTTCCTTAACACCAACGGTTCGGAAAAACGCGCGCGGGCGTTTGTCGGCGCGCCGCTGCCGGAGAAGCGTGAGGCGGCCGGCAATACGCTGCGCGAACGGCTTGCGGCTCATATGGCTGATTTGAACCTGTGCGGCAAACGGGGGCTTGTGGAGTGTTTTGACAGCACGATCGGCGCGGGCACGGTTCTCATGCCATACGGCGGGCGGTATCAGGATACACCGGCGCAGGCGCTGGTGATGAAGCTGCCCGTTAGCGGCGAAACTACGACATGCGCCGGAATGAGCTATGCCTGCGACCCGGCGCTGCTCGCCCGCGACCCGTATCTGGGCGCGTATACCGCCGTGCGCGAAAGCGTGAGGAAGCTGATCGCCGCCGGTTTTACGCGCTCTAAAATGTGGCTGACCTTTCAGGAATACTTTGAGCGTCTGCGCGGCGAGCCCGCGCGATGGGGCAAGCCTGCGGCGGCACTGCTGGGCGCGCTGGACGCGCAGCTGGACTTGGGCGTTGCCGCGATCGGCGGCAAGGACAGCATGTCCGGCAGCTTTGAAAATTTGGATGTTCCGCCGACGCTGTGCAGCTTCGCGGTGGGAGCGGCGGAGGTTGACGGCGTTATATCGCCGGAGCTTAAGAGGACCGGCTCACATCTTACGTGGGTTGAGGATATGGAAGCCGCGGAACGGCTTATCGCGGAAAAGCGCGTACTGTCCTGTTGGGCCGTGGGAGCCGGCGGCCTCGCGGAGGGGCTGTGCAAGATGGCGTTCGGCAACAGGATCGGCGTCCGCGTCACGGCGGATTTGGACCTGTTTGTAAGACGCGACGGTTTTATTATCGAAACGGAAACGGCGTGCATGGAGGGCGTTGCGCTCGGTGTTACCACCGGACATCCGGCATTTGAGGCGGAGGGGGAGAGCGTTGCGCTGGAAGAGATTTACGCCGCGTACTCGGCCCGGCTCGAAAGCGTATATCCCGTCGCGGACGGCGGCGATGCTTCGATACCGGCGCTCAAATCAAACGCCGCGCCCGCCGTACGGACGGGAGGGCGCGTAACCCGCCCGAAAGCACTGATTCCGGTTTTTCCCGGGACCAACTGCGAGTATGACACGGCGAGAGCGCTGAAAAAAGCCGGCGCGGAACCGGTCATTCTGGTCGTCAACAACCTGACGCCGTCCGCCGTCGGCGATAGTGTTATCCTGATGGAAAAAGAGATACGCGCCAGCCAGATGATCGTTCTGCCGGGGGGCTTTTCCGGCGGCGACGAGCCTGACGGCGCAGGGAAATTCATTGTCAGCTTTTTCCGCAACCCCCGCGTGCAGGAGGCGGTAAACGGGCTTCTGTATGTCAGGGACGGGCTGATGTTGGGCATCTGCAACGGTTTTCAGGCACTGGTCAAGCTGGGGCTTGTCCCGTTCGGCGAAATACGCGGCGCGGAAGCGCATACGCCCACGCTGACCCGCAACGGGATCGGGCGGCATCAGAGCCGATTGATTCAAACGCGCATCGTTTCGAGGCTGTCGCCATGGTTCAGCCTGTGCGAAACGGGAGAAATCCACACGGTCGCCGTTTCACACGGGGAGGGGCGGTTTGTGTGCGGGGAGGAGCTGCTGTGCGATATGGCGGAAAAGGGCCAGATCGTCGCGCAATATGTGGACTTGGACGGCAATCCGGCGTCACAAACGCCCCATAACCCGAACGGCTCCGTCTGGGCGATAGAGGGCGTCAGTTCGCCGGACGGGCGCGTTTTGGGTAAAATGGGACATTCCGAGCGCGCGGGTTACGGGCTGTATAAAAATGTGCCTGGACAGTTTGACCAAAAGCTGTTCGCGGGCGGCACGCGGTATTTCAGCTGACCGCGTCGTGAAATTGCTTTGCGTTCATATCTTGCACAACAGTAACCTCGACCTTTTCGCCATAAAATTTCGCAAAAGGGTTTCTGACTATTTTTCCTGATTTAAGCGCCGTTTTCAACTCTCCAAAACCTTGCGGAGTATATTCAAAATCAGGCATTTCAAGTATTTCAGTTTTTTCCATAGAAATTACTCCTTTTCATAATATTCGGTTTCTGTTTTGGTCGGTTTTCTTGCGGAAATAATTCTGATAACCGTGTCACTCTCACGGTAACAATGGCAAACGATCAAAAAATTAGACAGCTGTGACATTCCTAACAACTATTACTATCAGTTTACATTACTATTATACATCACAACTTCGCAAATGTCAATCAAAACTCCCGCTATACTTGGAAGTAGCTGACTTTCTAGCTTCGCTGTTTTCTACCCCTTACAGCCTCGACAATTCTTAAAATCTTCCCCGCGTCCTTTTTGCCGTCTGTCTCTGCGCCGCTGCTGACGTCTATGCAGTAAGGGGCAAGCGTCCGCAGCGCTTCGGAGATATTCCCGAGTCCAAGCCCGCCGGCCAGAAAATACGGCGGCCCGGCATAGCCCTTTAACGCCGCCCAATTAAAGACCCTGCCGGCGCCGCCGCGCCCGGCTGACAGCGCGTCGAACAGATAATAGTCCGCGCCCTCACGGAGCGGCGGCAGCGTATCCCCGACGCCGGCGGCTTTAATGACGGGGCAGCCCGTTTTCTCTTTCAGCTCCGCGATATACGCTTCATCCTCGTCGCCGTGCAGCTGCACTATGTCTATAACGCCGCTTCCATAAAGCCCCGCGATGAAATCCAGCTCCTGATTGACAAACACGCCGGCCGCCTTTATTTTCGGATCAAGGCGGTCTTTCAGCTGTGCCGCCGTTAAAGCGTCGAGCCGGCGTCGGCTGGATGCGAACACGAACCCGATAAAATCCGGCAGCGCGCGGTTCACGGCGTCTATGTCCTCCGCGCGGCTCAGCCCGCATATTTTTATTTTGCTCATGTCCGGCCCCTCAACGCGTCCAGCGCCGCTCTCCTGTCGGGCGCTCTCATCAGCGCCTCTCCGATAAGAACGGCGTCAACGCCGCTTTGCCGCAGCAGCTCCACGTCATCGCGGCTGTTTATCCCGCTCTCGGACACGAAGATAATGTCCTTGGGCACAAGTTCGCGCAGCCGTATACTGTTTGACGTGTCAACCTCAAAGGTTTTAAGGTTGCGGTTGTTCACGCCTATTACGCGCGCGCCGGCGTTCAGCGCCATCTCAATCTCGCTCTCGTCGTGCGCCTCGACAAGGCAGGACAGCCCCAGCCCGTCGGCGACCTTGATATAGCGCGACAGCTCGGCGGGGGAGAGTATCGCGCAGATCAGCAGCACCGCATCGGCTTTAATAATTTTTGCCTCGTATATCATATACTCGTCTACGGTGAAGTCCTTCCTCAAGAGCGGGATCGAAACGCTTTGGGCTATATCGCCGAGATACCGGTCGTCGCCCTGAAACCAAAACGGCTCGGTCAGTACTGAGATCGCCGCCGCGCCCGCCGCCGCGTATTCCTCCGCGATTTGCGCATACGGAAAATCCTCCGCGATGACACCCTTGGACGGCGACGCTTTCTTTATCTCGCATATAAAGCTGATCTCCTTTACACGCAGAGCCTGTTCAAACGGGAAGTCCCGTCCGGCGTCCGTCTGCTCCGCCATGCCTATGAGCTTATTCATAGGCATGGCTTGCTTTTTTTCGTTTATCCGCTCTCTTGTGCGCGCGGCGATGGTATCCAGAATGTTCACTATTCGTTCGACCCCTTTATAAAATCCTCCAGCTTGCGCATGGCCTTGCCGCTGTCGATCAGCTCCTCGGCGACGCTTACGGTTTCGTGAATAGACTCATATTTTCCCGATATATACAGCGCGGCCGCGGAGTTCAACACGGCGGCGTCGCGCTTGGGGCCTTTCTCGCCGTTCAGAACCGAGCGCAGGATGGCGGCGTTTTCGGCCGGGGTGCCGCCGACAAGGTCCTCCTTTGCGCACCGTTTGAACCCGAACTGCTCCGGCGTGATCTCGTATGTGCGCAGCCAGCCGTTTTTTACCTCGCACAGCGTCGTGGGCGCGCTCATGGAGATCTCGTCAAGCCCGTCCTTACCATGGACCACAATCGCGTTTTTCACGTCGAGGTTCAGCAGCACCTTTGCCAGCGGCTCGACCAGCTCCCTGTCATAGACGCCCATAAGCTCCATATTCGCGCCCGCCGGATTGGTCAGCGGCCCGAGGATATTGAAAACCGTCCTGATTCCGAGTTCCTTTCTCACCGGCGCGACATACTTCATCGCTATATGATAGTTCTGCGCGAACAGGAAGCATATTCCGATGTTCTTGAGCAGCTCCGTGCTTTTCTCCGGCGCGATATGGATATTCACGCCCAGCGCCTCCAGCACATCGGCCGAGCCGCATTTGCTGGACGCGCCGCGGTTCCCGTGTTTCGCCACGGGTACGCCCGCCGCCGCCGTGATGATCGCCGCCGTCGTGGATATGTTGAACGAATGGGAGCCGTCGCCGCCCGTGCCGACGATTTCCAGCGCGTCTACATGGTGCAGCAGCCGAACGCAGTGCTTGCGCATACCCGACGCCGACGCCGTTATCTCCTCTATAGTTTCGCCCTTCAGGCTGAGCGCCGTCAGATACGCGCTCATCTGCACCGGCGACGCCTCGCCGGTCATTATCTCATTCATCACCGTTTCCGCCGTTTCATACGACAAATCCTGCTTCTTTGACAGGGAGATGATTGCCTCTCTGATCTTCATTATATTTTCCTCCATAATAATTATTTTTTGAGTTTAACCGAACAGTCCGGCTTGTATCCACATAGGTATTGATACGATCAGGGCGGCGGCGCACGCCGCGAAGTACAAAATCCCGTATATGCCGAGATGCCTGTTGGTAAACGTCCTGTCGCCGGCTATCGACCGGCTCATCATGGCCCACATGTTCTGGTAAGCCATAACAAACGAGTTGCCCGCCATGACAAACACGAACAGCCACACCAGCGGGCTGATATTATATGCCTCCTGTATAGACGGCAGTATCGGGACAAAGATAGCGATGGTGGGAATGAACAGCGCGACGTCGAAGAACCTCCACAGGAAGACGAAGGCCATTATGCCGAACATAAAGAGGAAGGGGTTGCCCGCGATAGGCGCAAGCGCCGGTACGACGACTCCGGCGAGCCACTGCGAAATGCCGGTTTCGTTAAAGATTGCGCTGAAGCTGAGGGCGATGGCTATAAAAACAATCAAATCCCAGTTTACGCCGGTGTTGAAATCCTTTGTTTCCAAAACCCCCGTCAGGAAGAACAGGAATACGGCGGCCAGACACACCGCGGCGTCGGACAGGCCGTGGAACCTGTTGGTGAGGAACATGATAAAAACAGTTATGAGAATAACGGCCGCGATAATTTCATTCCGGCTCAGCTTCTCGGCCGCTTGTTCCTTAATGGCGTCAATAGCGTCTTTTGACAGCGCTCCCTTGGGCTTCAGCACAAGCAGGCTGCCCGCCACCAGCAGTACCGTCGTGATTGCGATAGGCACAAAGAGCACGCCGAACCAGCTGCCGAACGTGACAAGCCCCTGAGTTTCCGGCACCGAGTTTATCATGCCGGAGATGATCGGCCCCCAAAGCACGCCGGACATCCAGCCCGACCCGGGAATAAGCGCCATGCCGAACGCGGTCAGCAGAATGAGCGAGTTGCCTTTGGAGCCTTTTTCAAGCTTGCACAGCTCGCAGCACTGTACGGCGATGGGGATCATAATAGCGATACGTACTGTGCTGGAGGGCGTGAGCAGACTGAGTATAATCCCGATCAGCACCCACGCGAATACGAGCGAAATATACGAGGGCTTGAACAGCTTTATTATCGCCAAGGCGATCCGTTTTCCCAGCCCTGTCTTTTGCAGCGTGAACCCGAAGAAAAGAGCGGGCACCAGCGTCCATATCGCCGACTGCGTAAAGCCTGAGAACACTACCGCCGGCCTTAGTCCCAAAGCCAGCGAGAAGAACGCCAGAAACAGCCCTCCGGCCGAATATGAAAGATTGAACGGCTTGAATATCCATATACTCAGAGTTATCAGTATGCCGCCAAGCATGATATGCGCGGCGCCGCTCAAATTTTCTGAAAACGGTTTTGCGAGCATTACGGCTGCCGCCGCCAGCGTTATAAGCCCGCTTCCGATATACGATGTCTTTTTCAATGCTGTAACCCCCTTAAATTTTCTTTTATTTCTTTTGCGAACCGGCGCACCGGCTCTATACAGCCGCGCCCGTGTTCAGCGATGATTTTTACTATGGCGCTGCCGATGATGACGCCGTCGGCAAATTGCGCCGTCGCGCGCGCCTGCTCCGGCGTGGAGATGCCGAACCCCACCGCGCACGGTATATCCGACACGCGCCTGACCCGCTCTATCATTGCTTCGGCGCTGCCGTCCAGCTTGCTCCTCACGCCGGTAACGCCCAGCGACGAAACGCAGTATAGAAACCCGCCGGATTTGTCCGCTATCTCCGTTATCCTCTGTTCGGAGGTCGGCGCGATCAGCGAAATAAGCTCGATTCCGTCCGCCTTGCAGGCTTCCAGCAGCTCGTCACGCTCCTCAAACGGCAGATCCGGTACAATAAGCCCGTCAACCCCGCAGGCGGCGCAGCGCTTTGTGAAGTCCGCAACGCCGTATGCAAATATCGGGTTGTAATAAGTCATGAACAGGAGCGCCGCTTTGATGTTCGCGCGGACTCGCAAAACAAGATCAAAGAGTTTATCGACGGTGCATCCGGCTTTCAGTGCCCGCTCGCTCGCCGCCTCTATGACCGGCCCCTCGGCTATCGGGTCGGAAAACGGAACGCCGATCTCGATAATATCCGCGCCCGCTTCACAGAGCGCGTATAACAGCTTCTCCGTCGTTTCCAGATCCGGGTCGCCGCCCGTTATAAACGGCATGAACGCCTTGCCCGCGGAAAACGCATCGCTTATTCTACTCATTAACCGGCACCCCCCTGTATTTGGCGATCGCCGCCACATCCTTGTCGCCGCGCCCCGACAGGGTCACGACGATGATTTTATCCTTTTCTAGCCCGGGCGCGCAGCGCATAGCGTACGCGACGGCGTGGGCGCTCTCAATAGCGGGGATTATTCCCTCCGCGCGGGTCAGGTACTCGAACGCCTCCACGGCCTCCGCGTCGTCTACCGTGACATATCTTGCGCGCCCGCAGTCAAACAGCGCGGCGTGTTCGGGGCCGACGCCGGGGTAATCAAGGCCCGCCGAGATCGAGTATACCGGCGCTATCTGCCCGAACTCGTCCTGCCTGAAATACGACTTCATGCCGTGCAGCACCCCGACCGAGCCTTTAGTCAGCGCGGCGGCGTTGTCCGGCGTGTCAATTCCTCTGCCCGCCGCTTCGCAGCCGACCAGCTCGACGCTTTCGTCGCCGATAAATTCATGGAACGAGCCGATGGCGTTGCTGCCGCCGCCCACACAGGCGATTACCGTGTCGGGCAGCCTGCCCTCAAGCGTTATGAGCTGCTCTTTTATTTCGCGTCCGATCACGGCCTGAAAATCGCGCACTATGGTGGGGAAGGGGTGCGGCCCCATGACGGAGCCGAGGCAGTAGTGAGTATCCTCCATGCGGCATGCCCACTCGCGCATTGTAGCGTTTACGGCGTCCTTCAATGTAGCCGTACCTGACACGACGCGGTTGACCTTTGCCCCCAGCAGCTTCATCCGGTACACATTCAGCGACTGTCGCTCCATGTCCTCGCCGCCCATAAAAACCTCGCACTCCATACCGAGCAGCGCGGCGGCCGTCGCCGTTGCGACACCGTGCTGGCCCGCGCCGGTTTCGGCGATAAGGCGGATTTTTCCCATTTTTTTTGCCAGCAGCGCCTGACCCAATACGTTGTTGATCTTGTGCGAGCCGGTGTGGTTTAGGTCCTCGCGCTTCAGGTATATCTTCGCGCCGCCCAGTGCCTCCGTCATCCTTTCGGCGAAGTACAGAAGCGACGGCCTTCCGGCGTAGTTGGCAAGCAGCCCGTCCAGTTCGCCCGCAAACCCGGGATCGTTTCGCCATCGTTCATACGAGCGCGCCAGCTCCTGCACGGCGCTCATCAGTGTTTCAGGGACATACTGCCCGCCATAGGGCCCGAACCGTCCGTTTGTCATACGCTCATCTCCTTAATATTTTGTCAGGGTTTTTTCAGCGGGCGGCAGATTGCCGCCCCTACACAGGCAATAAAAAATCCCCGACAAAGCCTAAACTTTGTCAGGGACGAATACATAAAATATCCGCGGTGCCACCCTGATTCACGATTGCTCGCGCTCTTCGCGGGGTACCAGCATACCCCCCGGCAACTAACGTATGCCGACACGTCACGGAATACTCGGTTACCCGAAAGGGTTCCCTTTGACCATGCCCTCAACGGCCCATTTGACGACCCGCTTTTCCTGCCCGGCTCTCAGCCGCCCGGACTCTCTGTATGGCGCGTAATTGCCTTTACCCCCGTCTCAACGGTTTATTGTAAACCAGTATACAACGGTAAAACGGGTTTGTCAAGTGTTTTTTTTAACCGGCCCGGGCGCTCCGCCGCCGCCATACCAAAATATTCTTGTATTCGGCAAAAATTTTTAGTATAATACCTTTGGTGGTGTTTATTTTGAACGTCAATTACATAGACATCGGCGAGGGGAGCGCCGTCCTCTTCCTGCACGGCTGGGGCGCGCCCGCCGGGCTGTATATGCCCGTACTCAAGCATTTATCAAAATCTTTCCGCGTACTCGCGCCCGATCTGCCCGGCTTCGGAGGCACCAACGAGCCGGACACTCCGTGGGGAACCGGTGAGTACGTAAAATTCGCGCAGGATTTTTTGGCTGAGCGCGGCGTTACCGAATGTACGCTGATCGGCCACTCCCACGGCGGGCGCATGATATTTAACTGGCTCTCCGCCGAAATTCAGCCCGTAGCGGTAAACAAAGCCGTCATATGCGCCGGCGCGGGCCTCAAGCCCAGGCGCGGGCTTAAATACTATCTCAAGGTCTATACTTATAAAGCCCTAAAGCGCCTGCCGTTGGGCAAGCTGAAAGAGAAGTACATAAAAAAGGCCGGCTCCGCCGATTACGCCGCCGCCTCTCCCATGATGCGCAGGGTTTTAACGCGCGTCGTCAACGAGGATTATACCGGAGTCCTGAGCCGCATAAAACAGCCGGTGCTGCTGGTGTGGGGCGATATGGACACCGCGACGCCCATAGCCCACGGCCAAACCTGCGAACGTCTTATGCCCGACGCCGGGCTGGTCACGCTGAAAGGCGGCACTCACTACGCGATACTGGAGCAGACGCCCTTATTCCTGCGAGTTTTGGAGGTGTTTTTGAACGGATGAGCTTTTTCATTCTGTCCGCCGCGTTTATGGTTTCGGCTTTAACAGCCTCGCTTGCCTGCGTCCATATGCTGCAGCTCTCGTCATATCAGACGCCGTCGTATTTGGCGTGGATAAAGCGCGGCGCGGGCGATTACTATACAAAACAGTGGCCTGCCGCCGGCATAGCCATGCTGGGGCTTTGGGAGAGCGAGTATTCAACCTATGCGGCCGCGGCTGTCTTTATCGTCATGGGGCTGCTCAATCTGCCGAAAAAGGCGAAAAAGCCGCTGAAATACACCCCGCGCGTAATACGGCTGCTTATTGTCCAGCTGTTGCTGATTGCGATGGCCGCCGCCGCCGCCTTGCCGCTGCGGGAAAATAACCGGCTCGCGCTGGTATGCCTCGCGGCGGCTTATATGCTCACGCCGTTTATAACGGTACTGTCGAATTTTATCACCGTGCCGCTGCAAAGGCTGATCAACCGCTCGTTCATTAACGACGCGAAGCGCATTTTACACTCGATGCCGGACCTGAAGATCATCGGCATAACAGGCAGCTATGGCAAAACGTCGATGAAATTTATACTCACGCGGCTTCTCTCCGTCAAATACGAGACGCTCCAAACGCCCGAGAGCTATAACACCCCGATGGGCGTCGTCCGCACGATCCGCGAACGGCTGAAGCCCACGCATGAATTTTTTGTATGCGAGATGGGCGCGCGGCATGTCGGCGACATACGGGAAATCTGTGAGATCGTGAATCCCCGTTACGGGATTCTAACGGCGATCGGCGAACAGCATTTGGACACGTTCAAAACTTTGGACAATATCATAAGCACAAAGTTTGAGCTTATAGACTCCATAACGGACACGGCTTTTCTAAATATCGACAGCGCACCCGTCAGGGAACACGCCCGCCCCGCAAACTGCGTGACCTACGCGCTGGACAGCGACGCGAACTACACGATCAGCGGTTTATCCGTCAGCAGTAAGGGCTCCTCCTTTTCGGTCCGCGCGCCGGACGGCGAGAGCGCGGAATTTTGCTCGCCGCTGCTGGGACGGCACTCCGTGCTTAACATACTGGGCGCTGTCGCCGCCGCGCACACCTTGGGAGTGCCGCTTGCGCGTCTGGCGGAGCCGGTGTCGCGGCTGCCGCAGGTAAAGCACCGGCTGGAGCTTATAAAGGGCGGGCGTTTCACGATAATCGACGACGCGTTCAACGCCAACCCCGCCGGCGTAAAGGCCGCGCTGGACACGCTGGGCATGTTCGAGGGGTTCAAAGCCGTCATAACCCCGGGTATGGTCGAGCTGGGGGAGATGCAGGACGAGCTGAACCGCGTCTATGGCACGCAGCTCGCCGGGGTATGCGACCATGTCATACTGGTAGGGAAGAGGCAGACTGAGCCGATAGCAAAGGGCTTGCGCGAGGCCGGATATTCGGCGTTTACCGTCACGGAGAAATTTGAGGACGCGATGAACCGCGCCGCCGAGCTGAACGCGGATATAGTCCTGCTGGCAAACGATTTGCCGGACAATTATTAGGAGGGTTACTATGAGTATAAACATAGCCGTATTTTTCGGCGGGCGCAGCGTTGAGCATGAGGTGTCGGTCATCTCCGCCTGTCAGGCCATGGCGGCGATGAAAAAATACAACCCCATACCCATTTATATCACAAAGGACGGCGGTATGTATACCGGCGAGGGCTTTGACAGGATAGAGAGCTATAAAGACATCCCCAAGCTGCTGAAAAGCGGGCACAGCGCCGCGTTTGTGCGCGCGGGCGGCGAAGTGCTGCTGACACGCCATCCGGCGAAAATGTTCGGCGGCGCGCCCGTGCCCGTACACGCGGCGCTGCCCGTCACGCACGGCACATACGGCGAGGACGGCACGATCGCGGGACTTTGCGAGAGCCTTGGCCTGCCATACGCGGGCTGTGATATTTTCGCGTCCGCCGTATGTATGGACAAGGCGGCGTCAAAGGCGCTGCTTAACGCCGCGGGACTGCCCGTGCTGCCGTGCGCGGTTTACTCATCCTCGTCGTATCACTCAGATAAAAACTCCGTTCTGCTTGACATTGAGAGCAAATTTGAGTATCCTGTAATAGTAAAGCCCGTCGGCCTCGGCTCGAGCGTCGGCATTACCAAAGCCGGTGATAAAGACGGCCTGTCTGAGGCGCTGGAGCTGGCGTTCGCTTTTGACTCGCGCGTTCTGGTTGAGAAATGTCTCACCGATATGAAAGAGATCAATTGTGCCGTACTCGGCGACGCGGACGGCGCGCGCGCGTCGGTCTGCGAATCGCCGTACGGCGGCGAGATACTCAGCTACGAGGATAAATACCTCTCCGGCAGTAAGGGGAGCGCGAAGGGCATGGGTTCCGGCGGCCGCGAGATACCCGCCGATATTCCCTTGGAAACCGCGAAGGCCGTCCAAGAGCTGGCCGTCAGGGCCTTTCAGGAGCTGGGCTGCGCGGGTGTCGTCAGGATAGACTTCATGCTGGCCGGAGGCGAAATCTATATAAACGAGCTTAACACGATCCCCGGGTCGCTCTCGTTTTATCTGTGGGAGGCGGCGGGGCTGGGGTTCGGGGAGCTTATCGACGAGCTGATAAAACTCGCGCTGGCGCGCAAACGCCGCCGCGAACAGCTGACGACGACGATAGACACCAACATACTGTCCGGCTTTTCCTCGCCAAAACTGGGGAAGGAGTCAAGCTAAAATGAAATGTTTTTTTTGCAACGGAACATTGGAAAATGATTTTACCACCCATGTAACCGAAATCGGCGACCGCGTAATCATTATCAGAAAAGTCCCGTGCTTAAAATGCAATCAGTGCAATGAGGTATCATATACCGGAGTTGTATGTGAACGGCTTGAAACTATTGTTAACACAGTACGGAATACGCTGACAGAGGTTGCCATATTGCATTATTCAGACGAGGCAGCATAGAAAATTTTATATCTACGAAAGGTTGTTAATAGATTATGCCGCTTGATTACACAAAGGTTTTAGCCAAAGAGTTCGCCTGCCGCCCCGAACACGCGGAAAACGTCGTTGAGCTTATCGACGGCGGCAACACAATCCCGTTCATAGCCCGCTACCGCAAGGAGCTGCACGGCGCCATGGACGACCAGAAGCTGCGCGCGCTGTCCGAGCGGCTGCAATATCTGCGCGCTTTGGACAAGCGCAAGCAGGAGGTCATAGACAGCATAACGGCTCAGGGTAAAATGACCGAAGAGCTGTACGCCGCCATCGACGCGGCGCAAATACTGGCGGTCGTCGAGGACCTGTACCGCCCGTATAAGCAGAAGCGCCGCACCCGCGCCACAATCGCAAGGGAGAACGGCTTGGAGCCGCTGGCGGATTGGTTGCTGGAACAGACGCCGGACGATCCGGCGCAAATGGCGGAGATGTTTTTGGGTGAGAATGTGCCCGACGTCGAGTCCGCGCTGAACGGCGCGTGCGACATTTTAGCCGAGAATTTTTCGGACGACGCGGCGCTCAGGGCGAAGCTCCGCCCCGTCATGTACCGCGAGGGCGTCATGGTGTCCAAAAAATCCGGCGAAAGCGACCCCCTATACGCGCAGTATTTCGACTATGAGGAGCCGGTAAACCGTATCGCGCGCCATAGAGTGCTGGCGCTGAACCGCGGCGAGAGCGAGGAGTGCCTTAAAATTTCAATAAGCGTTCCCGATGATAAAATACTGGGCATCATGCGCGATATGTACCTGACCGCGCCCTGCCCGTCCTCGCCGCACATCGAAAAAGCGATAGAGGACGGCTGGCGGCGGCTTCTGTTCCCGTCAATGGAGCGCGAGCTGAGAAACAGGCTCTCCGAGGGCGCGCAGGAGCAGGCGATAAAAATGTTCGCCATCAACCTAAAACAGCTGCTCATGCAGCCGCCCGTGCGCGGACGCGTCATTCTCGCCGTCGATCCCGCGTACCGCACCGGCTGCAAATGCGCGGTCATCGACGCGACGGGCCGCGCGCTGGACACGGCGGTTATATACCCCACGCCGCCGCAGTCGAAGGTCGCCGAGGCCGTAACCGTTGTCAAAGGGTTTATAAAAAAGTATAATATCACCGTTATCGCTATCGGCAACGGCACGGCGTCGAAAGAGACCGAAATATTCATCGCGGGGCTTATCAAGGAGACGCCCGGCGTATCCTACATGATGGTAAACGAGGCCGGCGCGTCGATCTATTCCGCGTCGAAGCTCGCGGCAGAGGAGTTCCCGCATTACGACGTGTCGCTGCGCTCGGCGGTGTCTATCGCCCGCAGATTGCAGGACCCGCTTGCCGAGCTGGTCAAGGTGGATCCGAAGTCCATCGGCGTCGGGCAGTACCAGCACGACATGCCGCCCGCACAGCTCTCCGGCTCGCTCGACGGCGTGGTGGAGGACTGCGTAAACACGGTCGGCGTGGACCTGAATGTCGCGTCGGCGCCGCTTCTCACGCGCGTGGCGGGCTTAGGCTCGTCGGTGGCGAAGAATATCGTCAGATACCGCGACGAAAACGGCGCGTTCTCCGACAGAAAACAGCTGCTGAAGGTCCCCAAGCTGGGCCCGAAGGCCTTTGAGCAGTGCGCGGGGTTCCTGCGCGTGCCGGACGGCAAAAACGTTTTGGACAACACCTCCGTACATCCCGAGTCGTATGAGGCGGCAAAAAAACTCTTGAACATATTCGACCTTGACCTCGCGGATGTAAAGCGGAACAGCTTGTCAGGCATAAACGAACTGATCGACGACTACGGCGCGGAAAGACTCTCAAAGCTCTGCGGCGTCGGCGTTCCGACCCTGCGCGACATCGCCTCGGCGCTGCAAAAGCCCGGCCGCGACCCGCGCGACGAGCTGCCGCAGCCCCAGCTGCGCACGGACATACTGGACATGAAGGACTTGACGCCGGGACTTACGCTGAAGGGCACGGTGCGCAATGTGATCGACTTCGGCGCGTTCGTGGACATCGGCGTACATCAGGACGGGCTGGTGCATGTCTCGCAAATGACCGAAAGATATATCAGGCACCCCTCCGAGGTTGTCGGCGTCGGCGACGTCATTGACGTAACGGTTCTTGAGGTTGATACGCAAAAGAAAAGAATTTCTCTAACAATGAAAAACATGTAGGGCGCGACGCCCCCGGCGCGCCGTTACGTCACCCCCCGACATCCCGTTAATTTCCCCTGCGGTCGCCGCCTGTAACCTCACCGCCCCCTCCGCCATAGTATGGCGGGAGGTGGTAAACGTGGAAATTCTGGAAACAAAACGCGAGTTTAATGTCAAATCCGAGGACATTGTCTTAGTAAACGCCAAAATCAGGCTCCCTAAAATAAACGGCCGCTCAAAGGCGGCGCGGCGCGTAAACGCGTATTACGAAGCCGTCGCAAAGCATTGGGAGAGGTACGCAGGCAAAGCCCTTGCAAAACACGCGAAAAAACAGCGCGCTTTCCTGACGAAACACGGGTTTCCGTTCAGAGCCTTTGACTTTGCCGTTGATTTTACCGTGACGCTGAACGATGACGATATACTGTCGCTGTACACCGACCGTTATGAGTACTGCGGCGGCGCGAACGGCGTGACCGTCAGGGAGGGGCACACCTGGAAAGACGGCTTCCCGCTCAGGCTGAAAGCCATGGAATCCCAAAAGCGCATTATAAAGCGTCAGATAATCGAGCTGATAAAGCAGCGCCAAACCGAAAATTTCTTCGAGCCGGTAAAACGCTTGGTGGGCAAGCATTACAGCCCCGAGCAGTGGTATCTCACCCCCAGCGGCGTGACCGTTTTTTATCAGGAGGTCACGGTCGCCCCGCATATTGCGGGCATTATGGAATTTGAGGTCAATATACCGCCAGCCGTTTCAGCAGTTTTACACAATCCGTGAAGCCCTGAAAGTATAAATATCTATTTTCCAAGTCGGCCATGTTACAGATCAACCCCTGAAAATCCTCTATGAGCCTTATCTCCTGACTGTTAAAATCGTCCTCCAGCGCGTCGAAAGCTAGCTCCATTTTTGTCTTGACGGCTGAATATATGCCGTCGGTGGCGGTGAGCGTTCGCAGCTTTTCGTCAAGCAACTCCGTGATAAACAAATCAAACGCTTTGGATTCCTCAAACATTTTTACCAACTCCTCTTGCGATAATAATAACACGAGCATATGCGCGTGTCAATGTTTTTTTAACGCGTTTTGTGTGATTGAGGTGATTTTTTGAATATCTCTGGACGGTTAAAGGATTTACGCGTCAAAGCGGGACAAACACAGGCATATGTGGCTGAAAGCATTGGCATATCGGCCAGAGGATACCAACAATACGAGTTGGCTGAAAGAAAACCAATCCCTGAAATTTTAGTCGCCCTTGCCGACCATTTCGACACTTCGACCGATTATATCTTAGGCAGAACAGATAATCCCTCGCCGCCGCAAAAATAGTAAAAGATATGGGCTTGATAAATTCCCATAATCGCGGTATAATAAGCCCATGAAAGGAGGCGGTATTATGCCGCAGATTATTCCAATTCGTGATCTGAAAAATGCGAGCGCGATTTCCCGAATGTGCCACGAATCCAACGAGCCGATCTATATTACCAAAAACGGGTACGGCGATATGGTCATAATGAGCATGAAGATATACGAAGAAAACTTGTTTATGCAAAGTGTGTATAACCGGCTGACCGAGTCCGAAGCCGACGTTGCCGTCGGACAGACAAAGAACGCTAAAGAGTCCCTGAAACACCTTCGGGAGAAGCACAATGTATAGAGTGGACGCTTCCGGCCGCGCGGAGAAAGACTTGGACAAAATCATAGAATATATAATTGTCAAGCTGTCCGCGCCCCAAGCAGCTTCAGACCTGCTTGATAAAATATATGCTTGTTATGATAGTTTGGAAAAGAATCCGTATATATATGAAGAATGCCGAGACCTCAGACTGAAAAGCGAGGGGTATCGCCGCGCGGTCATCAACAATTACATACTGGTTTACAAAATTTACGAGAACACAAAACAGGTTGTCGCACACGGTTTTTTCTATGGCGGGCAGAATTACACAACCTTAATTTAGAAGCAATTTTGCTAACCTCTTGACAAATGCGCATTAAGTGCGTATACTATACTAAAAGGTGAGGACATGAAACGGATTGATTTCATAAGGCTGCTGGAAAGAAATGGATGGTGGATGGAACGCGACAAAGGTCCTCATACTATATATACCAACGGAAAGGCTTTTGAGCCGATACCAAGACACAGAGAACTGAAAGAACCGTTGGTAAAGGCGATTATAAAGCGCAGGGGACTGAAATAGTTCCGCTGTCATAAACCCGTTAAGGAGTGTGCAAACCATGATAAAAGCCTATCCGATTATTCTAACCCCGGATACAGGCGGATACGCCGTTTATGTTCCGGATCTTGAAATCAATACACAAGGGGATAATTTAGCCGAAGCCCTTTATATGGCGCGCGACGCTATAGGCGCTTGGGGCATATGTGTGCAGGACGCGGGGCGTAAAATACCCGCCCCCTCAATAGCTGAACCGCATCATGAAGCAAATGAGCTCATTTCATGGGTCGATATTGATTTTGAGAAATATCGCAGGGCAAGCGACATGACTTCCGAGAGGACAAACATAACATTGCCGAGATACCTGAAAAGCCTTGCTAATGATGCGGGCTTGAATTTATCTCAAGAATTGCAAACTCGCTTAAAAGAAATTTTGCACATCGCTGAATAAAACATAAGGAGGCTGCTATGAACACTGAATTCCCGCGTAATTTCCTATTCGGCGCGGCGACCGCCGCAACTCAGGTGGAGGGCGGCGACAAAAACAACACATGGTACGCGTGGGCGCAGAAAGAGGGGCGCATCAAAGGCGGCGGCAGCCCGCTCAGGGGCACCGACCATTGGAACCGCTGGCGCGAGGACTTCGACCTGATGGCAAACATGGGGCTGACCACATACCGTCTGGGACTGGAGTGGAGCCGTATTGAGCCGCGCCCGGGCGTATTCGATGAGGGCGCGGTCGCGCGGTACCGCGAGATGCTGGAGTACCTGAACGCCCGCAATATAAAGCCGCTTGTCACGCTGTTCCATTTCAGCCTCCCGCGCTGGCTGAAGGGCGGCTTTGAACAGCCGGAGAGCATTTCGGTATTCGAGCGCTTTGTCCGCTATGCCGTTGACAGGCTCGGCGACCTTGTCGAGGACTGGATCACCATAAACGAGCCGAACGTATACGTGGTCAAGGGCTACTACTTCGGCGAATTTCCGCCCGGAAAGAAGAGCTTCCCGCTGGCTATGCTTGTCTATAAGCATTTGGCGCTCGCGCATATCCGCGCGTATAACGCCATACACGAGCTGTGTCCCGGCACCCGCGTCGGCGTGGCGCACCATCTGCGCGTTTTCAGCCCGTACAGCCCGTTCAATCCCGCCGACGCGGCGGCGGCCAAGCTGATGAAATACCTGTTTCAGGACGCGATAATCGAGTGCATGGCGACCGGCAATCTCGTTTCGCCCATCGGGCACAACGCGCCGTACGGCAAGGGCTGCTATCAGGATTTCTTCGGCGTGAACTACTACACGCGCTCCGCCGTCAAAGCAAAAGGCTTCGCCGATACGGTGTTTGAGGACGCGCCGGTCAACGACCTCGGCTGGGAGATATACCCAAAGGGACTGTATAAGCTCTGCAAAGAGGTCTATAAGAAGTACAGGACGCCGATATACATAACCGAAAACGGCATATGCGACGCCGCCGACAGCCGGAGATCGCGCTTCATAGTCGATCACCTGTACCAGGTCGCAAAGCTCCTAGACGACGGCGTCGACGTCAGGCGCTATTACCACTGGACGCTGACCGACAATTTCGAGTGGCTCGAGGGCGAAACGGCGCGCTTCGGCCTTGCCGAGGTTGATTTCGAAACGCAGAAGCGCACGCTGCGCCCCAGCGGCTGGCTGTACTCGCTTATATCAAAGACGCATAAATTACCGTAGGGGCGCGCATTGCGCGCCCGCCGCGGGTAATTCAGGGAGGAGAAAATGATGAAAAATACGAAAGAAATCATGCCAAAGCGTTATTCATGACCGGATAAGCATTTTATGGTTGTTGATAGGGATATAAGGGACACATAGAAAATTTATATTATCTGTAGTGGGGTAGCTTGTGAAAACATTGATAATAAATGGTTCGCCCAGAAAAAACGGCGATACAGCTTTCTTGATTTCAAAACTTAAAGAGTTTATAGAACACGAAACCATTGAAATATCGGCATATTATGATAATATTAATCCCTGCATAGATTGCAGAGCTTGTAAAGTGAAAAAAGGATGTGCAATAAACGATAAAATGAAATTGGTATATGATGGCGATTTTGATAATGTCGTTATCGCTTCGCCATTATATATGTCGAATTTGACATCACCACTTATCGGTATAGCCAGCAGGTTTCAAGCATTTTACTGTGCAAAGCGTTTTCTTAAAGATGAATTTATTTTGAGAGAGAAGAAAGCGGCTCTTATTCTTGTTGGCGGTGGTGATGGCGGACCAGAAAGAGCCATTGGATTATCACAATGGATTTTCAAAAAATTAAATGCAAGAGGATTTGAAAATCACATGGTTTTTTCATTAAAAACCGATGACATTCCTGCAATGAAGGATAAAGAAGCAATTAAAAGAGTTCAAGAAATTGCATTATATTTTAACACGGTTTAACTACAGTTAATAAGCATTTTCTATGTTATCGCGCCGCCCGCGCCGCTTGGCGCAAAATAAAATTACAGGAGGTACACATGCAAAAACTCTCACTAAAGAGCTTCGCCGAAGGCCGAAGCGATTACACCGAGATCCGCCAGCATGAAAACGCCATGACGCGCATCATCCTGCTAAACGGCGACATCACAACGAACACCCGCGCCGTCGAGGGCGGCGTCTCCTCGCGCGTCCGCAAGAACGGCGTCTGGGGACTGGCGGCGGGACCCGACATGACCAAAGAGGGCGTCGAGCGCGTCGTCAGAGCCGCCGCCGACAACGCCGCAAAGCTGGGAAGCGTCGCCGCGAGAGAACAGAAAGGCGTATGGCCAAGCAGACCCGGCACAGCCTCCCACGATTTCAGAACGAAAAAACCAAAGCTGCCGCCCAAAGAGGTTATAGACCTCATCAAAGAGGCGGATAACTACGTAAAGGAAAGATGCCCGAAGCTGCTAAGCCGCCGCGTGGTGTTCGCGGGCTTTGACCACGAGAAAAACCTCGTCACCTCCGACGGCTCGGAGTCGTACATTTTCCTGCCGCGCTCGCATATTTATGTGTTTCTGGTCGCCGAGCGCGACGACGGCCAGCCCGTCGATCTCTTTGAGATTGTCAACGGTGGCCGCGGCGAGTTCGAGGACTTCTTTACGGATTTGACGGAATTTAAGCGCGTCACCGACATAGGCTATGAAAAGCTGATGCACAAGCGCGAGGGCGTCATGCCCCGGGCCGGCGCCTGCGACTGCATACTCATGCCCGACTTGGCCGGTATACTGGCGCACGAGGCCATAGGCCACACGGTCGAGGCCGACATAGTAAAGCTCGGCTCCGTCGCCGGCGACAACCTGAATAAGACCGTCGCGTCCGAGCTTGTGACGATGATCGACTACGCCAACAATATAAACGGCGTGACCTGCGACGTGCCCGTATACATCGACGACGAGGGCGTTGCGGCCGAGGACGTCGTGATCATCGAAAAAGGCGTTCTGAAGGGCTTTATGCACAATAAAGAGACCGCCATGGAGCTGGGCGCGGACGTCACCGGCAACGCGCGCGGCTTCGCGTACGGCGACGAACCGCTGATCAGAATGCGCAACACCGCCATAGTCCCCGGGACAAGCAAGCTCGGCGATATGATAGCCAGCATCGACGACGGCTATATGTTCCAGAACACCGGCAACGGACAGGCCGACACCACCGGCGAGTTCATGTTCGGCGTGGCCGCAGGCTATGAGATCAAAAACGGCAAGCTCGGGCGCGCCCTGCTGGACTCCACCGTCTCCGGCGTCGCGTTCGATATGCTGAAAACCGTCACGATGGTATCCGACGACGACGTGTGGTGCTGCAGCGGCTTCTGCGGAAAAAAGCAGCCTATGTCCACCGGTATGGGCGGCCCCGCCGTCAAATGCCGCATAAACGTGGGCGGGGAGTAGGGCGATTAACAATTAACAGTTAACAGTTAACAATTAACAATTAAGGAGTTATTATATGAAGGATATAGCTGAAATTGCGATTAAGGCCATGCGTGAAGCGGGCGCGGACAAGGCTCAGGCCATCGTTTCCCGTGCCGAAAAAACGGAGCTTAATATTGAGTCGGGGAACCTCTCGCTTATGCGCACAACATTTTCAAATTCCGTCTCGCTCGTTGCGATCAAGGACAGTAAAAAAGGCGTTTCACAGCTCGGCACATGGGACGCGGACGCGGTGAAGGCCGCCGCCGGAGAGGCCGTCGGGATGGCCGAGGCTGGTCAGGCGGACGACGCCTATGACATCGCGCTCTTAGAGGAGGGCCCCAGTGATTTTCAGGCTGGGCCAGATGTCCCCGGGGATGCGTTCCTAACCCGTGTCGTCGAACTGCAAAAGAAGGTCGCCAAGGATTACCCCAAAATATTATTCACCTCATTCCTCGCGTTCAATAAAACCGAAAAACTGATAGCGAACACCAACGGCGTCGAGCTTAGCTCAACCGACGGGCGCTACAGCGTCGCGTTCGAGCTTTCCGCGAAAGACGGGGAGACGGTCACGTCCGCAAACTACCTGACCGGCGAATGCCGCGAGCTGCCGGACGACTTGACCGAACTGCTGGACTTCGGAAAATTTCTCGATCAGAGCATGTCCGAGCTGGGCGCGAAACCGGCGGGCGAAAAGTTTGTCGGCGAGGTTATCTTCCAGCCCGAGTGCCTCTTTGAACTGCTCCAAAGCTATGCCGGCTGCTTCCTAGAGGACGCCGCGCTGATAGGACAAACCAGTTTATTGAAGGATAAGCTCGGGCAAAAAGTGGCGTCGAATACTGTCAATCTTCGTGCCATTCCGCTGAATGATGATATATGCGGCACTTTTGTGTCGAATGACGGTTTCCGCGTAAAAAACATGGAGATCATCAAAAACGGCGTTCTGGAGAGCTTCATGCTGACCCAATACGGCGCCAATAAGACAAACCAAAAACGCGCCCTTTGCGCGCTGCCGTACTTTGAGATGGACGCCGGAAGCGTCACGCTTGACGAAATGATAGCGGGCACAAAAAAGGGTCTGCTGCTCGGCGGGCATATCTCCGGCGGCTCCCCGAGCGAAAACGGCGCGTTCAGCGGCGTCGCCAAGAACAGCTTCCTCATAGAGGACGGCAAGGTGACACGCCCCGTTCAGGAGACGATGATTTCGGGCAACGTACTGGAAATCTTCAATAACGTCGTGGCCCTATCCGAAGAGCGCCGCAACAACGGAATGTATGTCCTGCCGTGGCTGAAAGCCGGAGGCATAACGATCTCATAGTACGGTATTGCTTTATAAGCGCCGCGGTGCTATAATAGTTTCATTGGGGGTGTTTTCCACGAAAAGCAACGACTTCAAAACCACCATCGGCGGCTCGGCGCTGATCGAGGGCATAATGATGCGCGGGCCGACAAAATCCGCCATTGCCGTGCGTGGCAAGGACGGGCTTGTGATAAAAGAGGAGACCTTCACGCCGCTCAAGGACAAGTATCCCATACTCGGCTGGCCTGTTATAAGAGGGGTGGTCGGCTTCGGGGTGTCGATGAGCGCGGCTATGAAAGCGCTGACCTACAGCGCCGAAGTTTCCGGCATAGAGGAGAGCGAATCCAAATTCGACAAATGGCTTACGGAGAAATTCGGCGAAACCGCCGTTATGAAATTTATCACGGGCTTTGCGATGGTTCTCGGCGTCGCGCTTGCGGTGGCGCTGTTTATTGTGCTGCCCGCTTTCCTCGCGGGCCTATATGTCAATCACATCGGCGAACTGGGCGGCTGGCGCGCCGCCTTTGAGGGCGGCATCAGGCTGCTGCTTTTTTTCTTATATATTTTGCTGGTATCCCGAATGTCCGATATGAAGCGCGTTTTCGCGTATCACGGCGCCGAGCATAAAACCATCCACTGCTATGAGGCGGGCGACGAGCTGACGCTTGAAAACGTAAGAAAACACTCGCGTTTCCATCCCCGCTGCGGCACCAGCTTCCTGCTGATGGTCATGCTTATCGGCGTCGTCGCCTTTATATGGGTGTCAAACCCGAACCTTTTCGTGCGCGTCGGCCTCAAGTTGCTGATGCTGCCGCTGGTCGCCGGTTTAAGCTATGAGGTCAACCGCTGGCTAGGAAGAAGCGACGGCCTGCCCGCCCGTATCATACGCGCCCCGGGCCTGTGGATGCAAAAGCTGACGACGCGCGAGCCTGACGACGGCATGATCGAGATAGGCATAGAGGCTTTTACCCGTGTCGTCCCTGCCGAGGACGGCGCCGATAAATGGTAAGCTATGCAGACATATCACGAGCTTTATATGGACACGCGGGCGCGCCTCCTTCCGGTTGACGGACGGACCGCGCCGATGGAAGCGCGCTATATGGTGATGTACGCCGCGGGCAAAACGCATGAGGAGCTGGTGCGCGACTACAGCATGTACGCCGGCGACAATGTCCGCGCCGAGGTGGAGAGTATGCTTAACCGCCGCCTTGGCGGCGAACCGCCCGCATATATAACGGGCGCTTGGGAGTTTTACGGCCTGCCGCTGATTATAACGCGCGACGTGCTGATACCCCGCATGGATACCGAGGTTTTGGCAAAAGCGGCCATCGGGCGGCTGGACGGCCGCGGCGCCGTCAGGGTTTTGGATCTCTGCGCGGGCAGCGGATGCGTCGGTCTTGCGGTCGCTCACTGCGTGCCGGAGGCCAAGGTGACGCTCGCCGATAACAGCGAGAGCGCGCTGAAGGTCGCCAAGCAGAACGCGCGCGCGCTGGGACTCACCGTCAGCTGCATATACGCGGACGCGCTCAAGCCGCCCTCGCCGCGGCTGGGAAGCTTTGACATGATCGTGTGCAACCCTCCCTATATCCCCAGCGGCGATATAGAGCGTTTAGACGCCTCCGTCAAAGACTACGAACCAATCGCGGCGCTGGACGGCGGCGCTGACGGACTGGATTTTTACAGGGCGGTCGCCAAATATTGGAGCATACTCTTAAAAAACGGCGCCCCGCTGCTGTTCGAGCTGGGCATAGGGCAGCTTGAAGCCGTAAAGCGCGTGTGTTTAAGGGAGAGCCTGGCGGCGTTCGAAACGCTTCCCGACACCGCCGGAATCGACAGGGTTCTCGTCACCCGCCGTGTGGAGATATAGTTTAAGGGGAAGGGTATTGACCGTGAATGAATCTGTTTTACAGCAATCCGCGATGAAATGTCTGATTGAACGGTTCGGTAATGTTGATGCCGAAAAATTTATATCGCTGATAATTAAAGAACCGTTCGATTACACAAAATGGCAGGAAACCCTATATGATGATATGACTGTCGAGGAATTGTCAAAAACCGCCATGGATTTCAGAAAATCAAAAATCAGCGGCTGATTATCCAACAGTCACCCTGCAAAACGGAGAGGTATCATGATAAACCTCAGAAAAATCACACATCAAAATTTATGCGCCTGCATTTACGACATTAAAACCACTGAAGAACAAAAGGCTTTTGTAGACAGCAACGTGGAAAGCCTTGCGGAAGCCTACGCAAGCGTTACAAACGGCGGTTTTGCAACGCCGTATGCCGTTTATGACGACGATGTAATGGTCGGCTTTGTTATGTATACATACGGGTACAAACCCGGCGTCGGCGATTTTAAGTTATCCTCGCCCTATGTCTATCCCTGCTATTACATATGGCGGATACTCATTGACAGAAACCACCAGCGAAAAGGCTATGGCAAACAGGCTATAGAAAAAATCATTGCTGAGATAAAAACCATGCCGCACGGCAGCGCGGACCGCGTTTACACCTCATGGGATCCAAATAATACCGCCTCAAAATCGCTGTTTGAGTCATTTGGCTTTGCGGAAACCGGCGACATAGACGGCGGCGAAGTTGTAGTCAGGCTGGACATCGCTTAATACAGCAGCAAATATCGAAAATAAAATCTATAACTATACAAAGGAGAACAACCCGCCATGGACAAAAAACGCGCGCTGGAAACAGCGCTGGACCAGATCGAAAAGGCATACGGCAAAGGCTCCGTCATGCGGCTCGGCTCACAGGCCGAAATGCAGGTCAGCGCCATCCCCAGCGGCTCCATTTCCCTTGACATCGCGCTCGGCGTGGGCGGCTTCCCGCGCGGGCGCATCGTCGAGATATACGGTCCCGAATCCAGCGGCAAGACCACGCTGGCGCTGCATATCATCGCCGAGGCTCAGAAAGCGGGCGGCGAAGCCGCGTTCATCGACGCCGAACACGCGCTCGACCCCGTTTACGCACAGGCTTTGGGCGTTGACATCGACAGCCTGCTTGTCGCCCAGCCGGACACGGGCGAACAGGCGCTGGAAATCGCCGAGGCGCTCGTCCGCAGCAACGCCATAGAAATTCTGGTTATCGACTCCGTGGCGGCCCTGGTGCCGCGCGCCGAGATAGAGGGCGAGATGGGCGACGCGTTCGTCGGCCTCCACGCGAGGCTGATGTCACAGGCGCTGCGCAAGCTCGCCGGCGTAATCTCCAAGTCAAACGCCGTCGTCGTGTTCATAAACCAGCTGCGCGAAAAGGTCGGCGTTACATACGGAAGCCCCGAGGTGACGACCGGCGGCCGCGCCCTGAAATTCTACGCCTCGATCCGCTGCGACGTCCGGCGTATCGAAACCATAAAGGTCGGCTCCGAGGCTATCGGCAACCGCACAAAGGTCCGCATGGTCAAAAATAAAATGGCGCCGCCGTTCCGCGAAGCCGAGTTCGACATCATGTACGGCGAGGGCATATCCTACTGGGGCGAGCTTATCGACCTCGGCGTCATCCTCGGCCATGTGCAAAAAAGCGGCGCGTGGTTCTCGATAGACGATATACGGCTCGGGCAGGGGCGCGACAACTCCAAGCAGTACCTTAAAGACAACCCCGAACTCGCGGCGAAGCTCGACGCGAAGATCCGCGCCGACTCCGACAAGCTCAAGTCCGGCATGAGATCAAAAAAATCCGCGGCGGTCAAATCCGCGGCGAAGCCCATAGCCGTAACCGTTGATGATGAAGACGAATAGAACAAACTCCAAATCCGCGCGCGGCACCGCTTCCGGACTTCTCGCGGCAAGGCAGTATTCCGCCGCGGGTCTTACCCGCAAGCTGCTGGAGCGCGGCTACGACGACGCCGAGGTCGGTGCCGTCGTCGATGAGTTTACGGAGCTGGGGTATCTCGACGACCTTGAATTTGCGCGTTCCATAATAAGGCACTATAAAGACAAGGGCCTTCACCGCGTCAGATACGAGCTGTACAAGCGCGGCATCGGCCGCGAAACCGGCGCCGAGGCGCTTGAAATTTTGGAAGAAGACGGTGATCTCTTTTGAAAGTCGCCCTGATTTCGCTCGGCTGCTCTAAAAACCTTATCAACAGCGAACAGATGCTGTGGCGTCTGCGCGAAGCCGGTCACGAGCCGGTGGATGATCCGGCGCTCGCCGACGCGGCGGTAGTCAACACCTGCGGCTTTTTAGAGAGCGCCTGCGCAGAGGCGATTGAGCAGATAATCGAGCTGACCGAACCTAAAATTATTATCGTCGCCGGCTGTATGGCCGAGCGCTATAAATCCGCCGTAATGAGAGAGCTGCCCGAGGCGGACGGCGTTCTGGGCTGCGGCAGCTTCGATGAGATAGTTTCCGTCCTTGAGGAGGCCGCCGATGGCAAAAAGCCCGAGCGCTTCGGCGACATTAACACCCCCGTATCCGAAACCCCGCGTATACTGGGAACGCCGCAGTACACCGCCTACCTGAAGGTCGCCGAGGGCTGCGACAACAACTGCGCCTACTGCGCGATCCCGGGACTGAGAGGCAAATTCCGCAGCCGCGGCATGGAGAACATCATAAAAGAGGCCGAAGCGCTCGCCGCCGGCGGCGTTAAGGAGCTGACGCTCGTGGCGCAGGACACCACCCGCTACGGGCTGGACTACTACGGCAGACGCGCCCTGCCGGAGCTTATAGACAAGCTGTGCGAAATCCCCGGCATCCGCTGGCTCAGGCTGCATTACCTTTATCCAGCCGACGTGACGCCGGAGCTTATCGGCACAATAGCGCGGCAGCCTAAATGCGTCCCGTATTTCGACATCCCCGTACAGCACTGCAATGATAAACTGTTAGAGAGCATGGGCCGCCGCGGAAGCAAAGCCGAGCTTATCCGCATGGTCGAAAATATCCGCGAAAAAATCCCCGGCGCCGTCCTGCGAACCTCCCTTATCGTGGGGCTGCCCGGCGAGACGGACGAAGACTTTGAAGAGCTCTGCGAATTTCTGCGTCTGACCGGATGGGAGCGCGCCGGAGTGTTCGAGTATTCCCCCGAGGAGGGCACGCGGGCGGCCGAGATGCCCGGTCAGGTGGAGGCCGGCGTTAAAGCCCGCCGCCGCGAAATCATAGAGGACATCCGCCGCGAGATAATCGACGCCTTCAACGAAACCCTTATCGGCAAAGCCCTTGAGGTCCTGTGCGAGGGCTACGACCACGGCGCGGGCTGTTACTTCGGGCGCGCATACTGCGACGCGCCGGAGGTTGACGGCAAAGTGTTCTTTACATCAAAAAATATAATCAACGCCGGCGACTTTGTAACCGTAATACCCACCGAAACCGTTGACGGCGATCTATTCGGAGGTTTGACATGAACTTACCCAATTCCGTTACGCTACTCCGTATAGCGCTGGTGCCCGTATTCATCGCCGCTATGCTCTCGGACTGGAATCCCTACATCCCGTTTTTAATATTCGCGCTGGCCAGCCTTACCGACGGTCTGGACGGCTACATAGCGCGCAAAACCGGACAGGTTACCACCTTCGGCAAGTTTATCGACCCGCTGGCCGATAAGCTCCTCGTTTCGGCCGCGCTCATTATGCTGCTCGAACGCGGCGACGTCTGGGGCTGGGCGGTAGTGGTCATACTGGCCCGCGACTTCGTCGTCACCTCGCTCAGGCTCGTCGCCGTGGACGCCGGCGTCGTGCTGGCGGCAATGCTCTCCGGCAAAATAAAAATGATCGTGCAGGTCGCCGCCATACTGCTTATGCTGACAAGCTGGGCGCAGGGCAGACCGTCCGTATTCTGCACCGCCCAGATCGTTATGGTCGCCGTCACCGCGTGGTCGGGCGTCGATTATGTCTGGAGAAGCAGACAGCTGTTCAAGTCAAAAGCGGCGTGACCCGCATATAATAAGGTACGCCGTTTACGGATAAATCAAAAGTGACATGATAAGGTACTATGAATATGAAAAAAAACGATATAATCAAAGCCATACTGGACCGCGACCCCGCCGCCCGCACGGCGCTGGAGGTGCGGCTCCTGTACCCGGGCTACAAGGCCGTCAGGAACCACCGCCTCGCGCACTGGCTGTACAATAAAAAGCTGCTGTTTCTGGCGCGCTGGGTGGCCGACATATCGCGCTTTTTCACGTTGATCGAGATACACCCCGGCGCGAAGATCGGCAAAGGGCTGTTCATCGACCACGGCTGCGGCCTGGTAATCGGCGAAACCGCCGAAATCGGCGACAACGTGACGATATATCAGGGCGTCACGCTCGGCGGCACCGGCAAGGAGCACGGCAAGCGCCACCCGACAATAGGCGACAACGCCGTCATCGGCGCGGGCGCGCGCGTACTCGGGCCGTTCCGCGTGGGCAAAGGCGCCAAGATCGCCGCCGGCGCCGTCGTTCTGGACGAGGTGCCGGACGACGCCACGGCCGTCGGCGTCCCCGCGAGGGTGGTGCGCGTGGCGGGCAGGAAGGTCGCGCTGGACCATGTGCATATCCCCGATCCCGTCGCGCAGGAGCTGTGCAAAATGAGGGTACATATCGAGCGTCTGGAAAAACGCGTACGCGAGCTGGAGGGCGGACATGAAAATATATAACACATTAACCGGTAAAAAAGAGGAGTTTCAGCCGCTGAAAGAGGGACAAGCCTCCGTCTACAGCTGCGGCCCGACCGTCTACGCCTACGCGCACATCGGCAACATGCGCACGTATCTGTTCATGGACTGGCTGCGGCGCGCGCTGAAAGCCGGCGGCTATACCCTGAAGCATGTGATGAACGTCACCGACGTCGGGCATCTGGTGTCCGACGCCGACGAGGGCGAGGACAAAATGGCGGAAACGGCGCGCCGTGCCCGCCTGTCGCCCTACGAGATCGCCGCGCGTTACACCGACGCGTTTTTAGCGGATTTAGACGCGCTGAACATAGAGCGCCCCGAGATTATACCCAAGGCCACCGACCACATCCCCGAGATGCTTGAAATAGTCGAGGGACTGTGCGGCAAGGGCTACGGCTATGAAATATCCGACGGCATATACTTCGACATCGGCAAATTCCCGGGCTACGGCAAGCTGTCCCGCATAGATTTGGACGAGCTGAAGGCCGGCGCGCGCGTCGAACTGAACGAGGAAAAGCGTCATCCGGCCGACTTCGCGCTGTGGAAAAAAGCGCCGCCGGAGCATATCATGCAGTGGCCGTCGCAATGGGGGATGGGCTACCCGGGCTGGCATATCGAGTGTTCGGCAATGGCGCGGAAATATCTGGGCGACGTCTTCGACATCCACACGGGCGGCGTCGATCACATCCCCATACACCACGAAAACGAGATCGCCCAATCCGAGGCGTTTACCGGCAAGCTGCCCGCGCGGTACTGGATGCACGCCGAGTTCATGCTCGTTGACGGCGGCAAGATGTCAAAAAGCCTGAAAAACACCTACACACTGAGCGATCTGCGTGAACGGGGCTGCGCCCCCGCGCATTTCCGCTACTTCTGCGCAAACGCCCACTACCGCAGCAAATGCAACTTCACATGGAAGGGCATGGACGACGCAAGAACCTCATATAACCGGCTTGTGTCGGCGCTCAACGCGCACAGGGAGGGCGCGTCCGGCGCCTGCGCGTTCGCCGACGACGCGAAAAAGCGTTTTACGGAAGCCGTCGCCGACGACCTGAATATCCCAAAAGGTCTGGGCGTCGTCTGGGAAATCGCGCGCTATCCCGAAAAACACAGAGCGCTCTACGAGCTGATGCTGGAGTGCGACGCCGTGCTGGGCTTTGACCTCGGCGCCGCGCCGCCGGAGGCCGCGCCCCTGCCGCCGGAGGCACAGTCGCTGATAGACGCCCGCCAGGCCGCCAGAGCCGCGAAAAACTGGGCGGAGTCCGACAGACTGCGCGGCGAGCTGAAAGCGATGGGGATACTTTTGGAAGACTCGTCGCAGGGCGTGAAAATTAAACGCTTATGAAGGTTTTAGCTATAGACGGCAACAGCCTCTTAAACCGCGCGTATTACGGCGTCATGCCGCTGAACGCGCCGGACGGTACGCCCACAAACGCCGTATACGGGTTTATAAATATCCTCAACAAGCTGAAATCCGAACAGGCCCCCGACATCGTGTACGTCGCGCAGGATTTGAGAGCGCCGACCTTCCGGCACAAAATGTACGGCGAATACAAGGCCAACCGCTCCGGTATGCCCGACGGGCTGGCGGCCCAGCTGCCGCTTTATAACGAGTACCTCGACCTATGCGGTATCGTCAGATACGCGCTGGAGGGCTATGAGGCCGACGACCTGCTGGGCGCGCTCGG
>Ga0099364_10001277_pt1 | contig 41978 bp, 27 predicted proteins | sample TergutTh196P3_FD_73070 | JGI IMG/M metagenome (GOLD analysis project Ga0099364, IMG submission 73070) | Microcerotermes parvus P3 segment gut microbial communities from Pointe-Noire, Republic of the Congo - Th196 P3 | ecosystem: Host-associated > Arthropoda: Insects > Digestive system > Gut ...
GTCGCGGCATGTGGCGAAGACCCCGTCGTCCCGGATGTCGACCCGCCCCCCGATACGTCTCCTTCGCCGACATCTGATGCCACTACTCCGACATCATCACCAGCCCCCTCCCCCGTAGATCCCCCCGCAAGCTTCAACACGAAGACCGCACGCGACACCCTGGTGGTAGGCGTCCCCCCGATGAACGGCGAGTACCTCCCGGGTTGGGGCAACAGTTCTTATGACGTGTGGATCAGAACGCTTCTCCACTCTTTCGCCACGACGATTTACTCCACAGACGGAGGCGAGCTGAAAGTGAACCCCTCCGCCATCAAAGACATGACCAGCGCACTTGATGCCGACGGAAACAAAACCTACACATTCACACTCAATGAAGATCTCAAATGGAACAACGGCGAAACCATCACAGCCAAAGACTACGTCGCCTCTGTGCTGTACTACGCCGGCCCTGCTTTTGCGGCAGTCGGCGGTTCAGCTTCTATAGACGGTCTCCTCGGACTTGCCGAATACCAAACCGGTGATGCCGAATACTTTGCAGCCGTGCGTCTAATCGGTCAGTTCCAATTCTCATTGACGATCGCCGCCGATTCCCTCCCCTATTTCTGGGAACTTGCATTCCTCGCTTTCGACCCGGTTTATTCCGCAGGCTGGTTCCCCGGCATTGATATAGTCACCGATGAAAACGGTTCACGCTTCAGCGCAGATATCTCTTCAAATGCCGAGAGGCTGTCCGAGACAGAGCGTTTTGCCCCCACAGTCACATGCGGACCATACACATTCGTCAGCTTCGACGGTTCTATCTGTAACCTCCAGCGCAACCCCCATTTCAAAGGCGACTACTACGGCGACCTTCCTTCTTTCGAATACATCATCCAGATGGAGGTTCCTTCAGAGACCGATGTTGATATGGTTATCAGCGGCGACATAGACCTCAATATCGGCAACATCGAAGGCAGCAAAATCGAAGCCGCGATGGCAAGCGAATTTACCGGCTACAACTACACCCTGCGTAATGGCTACGGCTTTATAGCATTCCCGCTGGATTGGGGCCCGACAAAGGATATCAACGTACGCTGGGGTCTCGCCCATATTCTCGACCGTAACGCCATCATCGACCACGTCCTCGAAGGCTATGGTTCTCTCGTCGACTCCGCCTACGGTCTTGCCCAATGGACATACCAGGCAAGGCGCAGGCAGCTCACAGAGCGTCTGATCCCCATTGTCTTCAACCTCGAAAGAGCAAACGACTTCTTCGACCTTACCGAATGGATTTACGAAGCTGACGGCACCACCCGCTTCAACCGCGCCAACGTAAATGCAGCAGGCACCTATCTCCGCCACAACGCAGACGGCGAGGTTCTCTCCATACGTCACCTGAGCGCAGCGTCTTCCGTAGGCGGCGCCATCGAGGCTGAGATGCTCCGCAATGCGCCGATGGCAGGCGTGCTGTACGAAGTCATCCACGGTGAGTTCGACACACTGCTCGACCACTACTACTACGGCTTCGATCTCCCCGACGAGGAACGCGAGTTCAGCGCATTCAACCTGGCATCCAACTTCGGCAATCCGGACGACAAATACTGGTCTTCCTATCACTCCGACTTTGCCGGCACATGGATGAACTCCCACCCTGTCGTCGATCCTCAGATCGATGCCCTCATCATTGCAATGCGCAGCCTTGAGCATACCGAGGTAGACAGACATGCCGATTACTGGCTCGAGTTCCAAGTGCGCTTGCAGCAGATTCTCCCGATTATTCCCCTTTACTCCAACGAATATTACGACATATTCAACAATGTCGTGATAGACGTTCCGTCCACGTCTTTCTGGACTTGGGCAGATGCTATCTGCAGAATCCACAAATATCAATAATATCTTCTAAATCATACTGCAGTTTTGGGGATGGGATGTGATCCCATCCCCAAAATTCATAAAGGGGAGTCAAATCAATGCTAAGGTATCTCATAAAACGCATTCTAATCCTTATCCCTGTGATTATACTCATCTCCATAGTGCTGTTCGCAGTGGCAAAAGCCATGCCGGGGGATCCTGTACGCGCAATGCTGCCAACCAGTCTACGCCCGGATCAGTACGCCTTGCTCGAACCGGTGATGCGCGCAAAACTGGGTCTCGACAAATCACTCCCGGAACAGTATCTGCGTTGGATGCGTAACATGATCATAGACCGCGACCTAGGCTACTCTTCCACATACAACCGCCCTGTATTAGATGCGGTTGCCACACCTCTGCGCAATACGATCATACTCAACCTATTCGTAAATTTCGCCTACCTCCTTATAGCCATACCTCTTGGCATCAGAATGGCGGTGAAGCGGGGAAGCCTCTTCGACAACGGGATACAGGTCGCTTCTATAGCAACCTATTCCGTACCGTCTTTCTTTCTTGCACTCACCCTCATCTTCATGTTCGCGATACGATTGTCCTGGCTGCCCGCCGGGGGCATGCCCAACAGCTTCATGTTAAGCGCTAGCGAAAACATAACAGCATGGGCGCGCCACCTTGTTCTGCCCGTCGTCACACTGACGCTTATCAGCCTTGCGGGCGCTATCCGTTATGTGCGCAATGCAATGATAGATGCGCTATCGCAGGACTATATCCGCACAGCGCGTTCAAAAGGGCTCAGCGAAAAGGTGGTCATATACTCACATGCCCTGCGCAATGCCATGATTCCAATTTCAACAATTATCGTCTTTACCCTTTTTGGCTTGTTTGCCGGCTCTGCGATAACCGAGCAGGTTTTCGCTTATAACGGCATTGGAAGAATGCTCTTCAGGGCTCTTTCAGGCCGCGATACCGCCGTCATCATCTCTATGAACACTATTTTCGCTCTTATGAGCGTAGTAGCCGTGCTGGTTGCCGACATCCTCTACGGACTTGTCGATCCGCGCATTAAGCTGAAGTAGGGGGTGAAGTAATGTCAAAAAATAATAACGAACTCAATAAAGCCGGCCGCTCGTTCTTCTCTATGTTCAGGCGCTTGTTTGTCCAAGACAAGCTGCCAAAGAACATTCTGGAAGAAGAAGCGCTCAGAACTCCCGGCAAAACAATCCTATACAACCTCTTACGCAAGAAACTATTCATTGTCGGTTGCGTTGGTTTTATTTTAATGCTGCTTTTCACATATGGCGGTTCGCTGATAAACCCTGTAGATCTGCACTACAATGAGTTCACGCACTCCAACCTGCCTCCCTCGACCAACTTCCTCAACTATCCCTCAGTCATGAATAACACCAACATTGTCAAAATATCCTCCGGCATATCTTTCAGCGTTGGTCTTGACGATAAGGGCAATCTATATATGTGGGGCACTGAGCCGAATTTGCTTCTCCCGAATGTTTCCGGCTATATTTTCGATGTGCCGCAGGAAGTAAGAAACGCGCATATCATCGACGTTGAGGTCGGCTCGAAGCATGTTGTCGCCTTAGACGACCAAGGCAATTTCTACGGTTGGGGGCATCTGTCCCACGGTAAAACCGAGATGCCTTCTATGATAGCTATGTATTATGAGGGACCTTTTGCCACAAAAGTCGTGCAAATGCACGCCTCCGGCAACTGGACTGCCCTCTTAGGCGATGATGGTTACATAGAACTCTGGGGAAGCCTTCAATCAGAATCCAGCTTCCGTGATCTGCTTACCCACAACAACATCATAGCTTTCGCATCCGGCGATAACAACATGGCTTTGCTTTACAGAAACGGCACAGTAGGCGTGTCAGGGCTAATGGGTACCGAATTTTTTGAAAACATACCCCCTGAACTGACAGATGGCTCCGTAACAATTGTAGACATAGTAGCCACCAACCGCAATGTGCTTGCTCTTGATGATCAAGGCGGATTGCATCTTTGGGGCAGCGCCGAGCATAGGCTTGACATACTCCCCGATATCACAGGCACTCCGATTCACATATCCGCAGGGTATAAAAACTTCGTGGTCGTTACCGATGATGGTTCTGTCATAGTATGGGGTTCCAATGAGCTCGGACAGCTCAACAAACCCTCAAACCTTGAAGGTACCGTGAAAGTCTTTGTTGACTACTTCCAGTTCTACGCTATGGACGAAAATGGCCGTGTAGTAGGCGCTTGGGGCAATCAAGGCTATCTGTTCGGCACGGATCATCTCGGGAGGGATATCTTCTCGCGCTTAATGCATGGCGGTATCATCTCGATTCAAGTAGGCGTTATCGCGGCAATCATCGGCACCCTCATAGGAACAGCAGTCGGGCTTATAAGCGGTTTCACAGGCAAATGGGTCGACCATGTCCTGATGCGCTTTACAGATGTAATCGGCGCTCTCCCATTCCTGCCCATCGTTGTTACATTAGGCTACATCATGGGTAACGATGCAAGTCAGGAAGTGCGGGTGTATACAATCTCAATTGTCATCGGCGTACTTAGCTGGTCCGGTCTTGCCCGGCTTGTCCGTGCTCAGCTTCTGCTCGAACGAGAGAAGGATTTCGTGCTTGCCGCCCGCGCTTTAGGCATCAAGCAGCGGAATATTATGATACGGCATGTTTTGCCTACCGTTGTAAACTTTATCATAGTCAGCTTCACCTTGGCGTTTGCCAGCGGTATGCTTACAGAAGCGGCGCTCTCATTCTTGGGCTTCGGTGTCAGGGAGCCGACCCCCTCATGGGGCAATATGCTAACCACTGCCCAGGAATCCGCTGTTATACAGCATTATTGGTGGCGCTGGATAATTCCGGCATTGTTCGTAGTAACTACTGCGTTTTCTATCAACCTCATCGGTGATGCTCTGCGCGATGCTATGGACCCGAAAGCTAGTGAAAGGTAGGTGTGAAATATGAGATTACTTGAAATGACAAACCTTCATACCTACTTTAACACAAAGCGCGGTTTAATCCGGGCGGTGGATGGCGTAAGCCTTGGTATTGAAGAAGGCAAAACCTTAGGGGTTGTTGGCGAGTCCGGAAGCGGCAAAAGCCAGACAGCCTTGTCTATCCTTAAACTTTTTGAAAAAAACCAGAAAATTTACGAAGGTGAGATACATTTCGAGGGTGAGAAAATCAGCGACCTAAAACCTCGCGAAATGTATAACATCCGAGGCAACAAGATTTCCATGATTTTCCAAGAGCCGATGACTTCGCTAAACCCTGTTTTCACAATCGGCCGGCAGATATCCGAGGTGCTTATGCTGCATCAGGGTATGACGAAAGCCCAAGCCCGCAACCGATCGATAGAGATACTCGAATCTGTAAAGATACCGAATGCGGACAGGATTGTCAAACAATACCCCCATCAGCTTTCCGGTGGAATGCGCCAACGCGTTATGATTGCTATGGCTCTTTCATGCAACCCTAAGCTATTGATTGCCGATGAACCGACGACAGCCCTTGATGTTACGATTCAAGCACAGATATTGCGCCTGATGAATGATCTGAAAAACGAGCTGAATACAGCAATCATGTTCATCACTCATGACTTGGGCGTTATAAATCAGATGGCCGACGAAGTAGCAGTCATGTACTGCGGGCAAGTTGTGGAAATCGCTCCGGTCGACTTCATATTCAAACCCATTACGAACTTCTCCCATCCCTACACCGAAGCGCTCCTGACATCAATCCCATTGCTGTCAGACCACAAATCAAAACGTCTTGATGCAATACCCGGGTCTGTTCCTCATCCGCTTGACTTGCCCACAGGCTGTCGGTTTGCTCCTCGCTGCAAATACGCTACAAAGCAATGCGAGGAAAATATGCCGGATATAGAACAAGTAGGTCCGCTCCAAGGCGTCCGATGCTTCTATCCCGAAAAGGGGGTGCGTTCCAATGACTGACAATAAAAAGGCTTTGCTTCAACTCGAAGGCGTACAAATGTACTTCCCGCTTAAGAAAACAAAGTTCTTCCAAAAAGAAAAGAGTTATGTTAAAGCAGTCGACGGAGTCGATTTGGAGATTTACGAAGGCGAGACATTCGGGCTCGTCGGCGAGTCCGGCTGCGGAAAGACTACACTGGGGAGAGTCATTCTCCAGCTATATGAGCAGAGCGCAGGCACAATCAGATACAAAGGCGCGACTCTGGACGATTATTCCCCAAAATACGCCTTAGACGACTTATCCAAAATCCCGCAAATCGCTGCTAACACAGGCTCCCTGACTGCCGAGGAAATTGCCGTATCCTTCCCCAATCAGGCAAAGATAGCAGGCGGGCTCCTGTTACACGACAATCTGTCTGAACTGGCTGAGCTCGGGCGCGCAAACTTCTTCGCTGTAAAGAGCGTATACAAGCATCAGACAACCGTAAATCTGCTCACCATCAAGCGCGATGCCTTGCTTATCAGCGAGAACCTTTCATCTAGGGAAAAGAGCAGATTAGCGAAGCTGGAAAGCAAAATAACAGCAGTCAGCACTGAGCTGCATAAAGCTCAATCGCAGCAAGCTGAGTGCAATGTGAAGTTCGCCGCCCTTAGGCAGCAATGCATTGATAAACCCGGGTTCGACATTCTGGAGTCTTTGCGCGATGTCTCTATCGACTTAGGCCGTTTGAGCAAGGAAGAGGTTCGCAGAATGCGCCGCGATTTGCAGATTATCTTCCAAGACCCATACTCCTCGCTCAACCAGCGCTTTACAGTCGGTCACATCATAAGCGAGGCTCTGATTGCACACCAGATGCATGCGCGAGGCACAAGACAGCTCGAAGAGTACACCCTTGAGATAATGGATAACTGCGGTCTTCAAAACTACTTCTTGCACCGTTACCCGCACCAGTTCTCCGGCGGTCAGCGCCAGCGCATCGGCATCGCAAGGGCTCTGGCCTTAAACCCAAAGTTTGTAGTCTGCGACGAACCGGTCAGCGCGCTTGACGTTTCGATCCAGTCTCAGATAATCAACCTTCTGATGGATCTTAAGGAGAACTCGAATCTGACTTACTTATTCATTTCGCATGATCTAAGCACAGTTAAGTTTATCAGCGACCGCGTGGGTGTCATGTACTTGGGTAATATCATCGAGCTAGGCAACTCCGACGTCATTTTCGAAGAGCCTATGCACCCCTATACCAACATTCTTCTGGAAGCTATCCCGACAACCGATGAGGCTTCAAAGAAAGAGCTTCAGGTAATCGAAGGCGACATACCCAGCCCGGTCAATCCCCCGCCCGGCTGCAAGTTCCATACACGCTGTAAATTTGCGCAGGAAGTCTGCAAAATCGATGTGCCGGAATGGCGCGAACTCCGGCCTGCGCACTGGGTAGCTTGCCATTTTCCAATAATGACTGCAAGAGGCAAACATTCTCCGGAGCCTTCAGCAGACTCATCCTCACAGAACATCGTATCTGAAGATCACAGTTAGGATAACCGTTATGATACCTCACAAGCTAAGAGAACTGCTGCCAAAGAAGAAATCAAAGGAAGAACTTGACGATCATTACGATAGCCTAGATATTGAAAAGGGCGATGTACCCGCAATGATAATTGCCGCACTGATTACTTTTTTACCCGTCCTGATTATCGCAATGGTAGTTATCTACGGCCTGTTATGGATTTTCTTTACCCTTTGATAGCAGAAAAAGAAACACTTGATGAATCAAGCAGGAGACGAATCTCCTGCTTGATTATACTTTCGGCTCAAACCCCGTTGAGGAAGAGGTTTACATCCTCGAACATGGGTAGCTGTACGCACAGTGTTCTAACCTATGACCTTTTGACTATTTAGGCTCCAGCATCTCCTTCTGTGCGACAAGCAGATCATACCTGGCTTTCGCTTCTTTCTCGGATGATTCGAACAGCTCTTTCGCGCGTTCGGGGTGAGAGCGTGCCAGCGAACTGTAACGTACCTCTCCTTTTATGAAGTCTTGATAATCGCCTGTCGGCGGCTTGCTGTCGATCTGAAGCGGGTTCTTGCCTTGCAGACGGAGGCGCGGGTCATAACGGAACGTCGTCCAGTAGCCGGCTTCGACCGCCCTCTTTGCCTCATCGATCATCTTGCCCATACCCTGCCTGATCCCATGCGCGATGCACGGAGAGTACGCAATGACAATCGACGGCCCGTCATAGCTCTCGGCCTCGATGATGGCATTCAAGGTCTGCTGATAGTTCGACCCCATCGCCACCTGCGCGACATAGACGTAGTCGTAAACCATCGCAATCTGTGCCAGATCCTTTTTCTTGATAGGCATACCGGCCGCCGCGAACTGCGCGATAGCGCCTGTCGGCGTCGATTTGGATGCCTGCCCGCCTGTGTTTGAGTAAACCTCGGTATCGAATACGAGTACGTTGATGTTCTCCCCTGCCGCCAATACATGGTCAAGCCCGCCATAGCCGATGTCGTAAGCCCAACCGTCGCCGCCGAATACCCAGACCGACGGCTTGACAAGCAAGTCCTTCCTATTTAGAATCTCGCGGGCTGCCGCACATGCCTCGCACTTGCACCATTTGTTCTCGGCATCCCAGTATTCCTCATACTCCGTGCCTGTCATGTCGTCAACATCAGTGCCATATTCGCAAGCAGCTATTAGGGCATCGCTCGCGGCTTTTGATGCTTCGCCGTCGTCCATAGCATCCAGCCACGCCTGCCCGGCTTCTTTTATCTTCGCGCAGCAATACTCAACCGCGATGAGAGATCTGACTGTGTTGGCGAGACCTTCGCGCCGCTGGTTCATCGCCAGAGCCATACCGAAGCCGAACTCCGCGTTGTCTTCAAACAGTGAGTTCGCCCAAGCCGGTCCCTGCCCTTTCTCGTTCTTGCAGTACGGCGTTGTCGGGGACTGCCCGCCCCAGATAGAAGAACAGCCTGTAGCGTTGGCGATAAGCATCCTATCGCCGAATAGCTGCGTGATCAGCTTCGCATACGGCGTTTCGCCGCAACCCGCGCAAGCCCCCGGGAACTCCAGAAGCGGCCTGAGGAACTGCGAGCCCTTGACTGTGTTCTTCGCAAAGCCTGTCTCCTTGAGCGTGACATTTGCCTCGCAGTAGTCAAAATACTTCTGCCTCGATACCATATCGTCAATCGGTGTCATCTCCAGAGCCTTGACGCCCTTCTTACCCGGGCAGACATTAACGCACACGCCGCACCCCGTGCAGTCGCGCACAGAGGTGGAAATCGCGTATTTATATTCCTCATTGCCCTTGCCCGTCATCGGGATAACACACATACCCTCCGGAGCCGCAGCCACTTCCTCATCGGTCAGGGCAAACGGGCGGTGTATCGAGTGCGGGCAGACATAGGAGCAGAAATTGCACTGAATGCAGTTGTCGCATACCCACAGCGGCGCTTCGGCGTTGATGGTGCGTTTCTCGAATGCCGACGTACCCGATGGGATGAGCGAACCGCCTTCAGTGTCTACAAACGCCGATACCGGCAGCTCATCGCCCCGCATGAGGTTCATCGGCATCATGACATTCTCGACATAATCCCTGAGTTCCTGCGTACCTCTTTGCGCGATTTCGACCGCCGCATCAGGCGCGGGGTTCTTCCAAGAATCAGGCACTTCGATCTTCACAAGGCTGTCCCTGCCCTTATCGACAGCGGCGTAATTCATATTCACAACCGCCTCGCCCTTGTTCCCGTATGTCTCAAGAATAGCTTCCTTCATATAGCGTACAGCATCGTCAAGCGGCAAAATACCTGAAAGCTTGAAGAACGCGGACTGGAGAATCGTGTTCGTCCTTGTGCCGAGCCCAAGTTCCTTGGCAATGCTGATGGCATCGCATGTATAGAATTGGATATTGTTGTCCGCGATATACTTCTTCGCAGCCGCCGGCAGGCGTTTATCCAGCTCATCTACATCCCAGTGCGTACTGGCAAGGAACGTTCCGCCGGGCTTTATCTCCTGAACCAAATCGAACCTCTCAAGATACGACGGGTTGTGGCAGGCAACGAAATCCGCTTGATTCGTCACATAATATGTGGATTTTATCGGGCTGTTCCCGAAGCGCAGATGGCTTCTCGTAACACCGCCGGATTTGCGCGAGTCATACTGGAAATAAGCCTGGACATGCATATCCGTATTGTCGCCGATGATTTTTATTGTATTGTGGTTGGCGCCGACCGTGCCGTCAGCCCCTGCGCCCCAGAACTTGCAGGATGTAATGCCCTCGGGCGTGGTGTTCGGATTCTCATCAGGGATGGGGAGCGACAGATTCGTGATATCATCCACGATGCTGATTGTGAAGTTATTGATAGGAGCATCCGACTGGATGTTGCGGAACGCAGCTATGATATCGCGCGGTGTGGTGTCCTTGCTTGCAAGCCCGTATCTGCCGCCGACTATATTGACATCGTTTCTGCCTTTGAACACAGTGGCAACGTCCATATACAGCGGCTCGCCGAGGCCTCCCGGCTCCTTTGTCCTGTCGAGCACGCCAATCGTCTTGACGGTAGCCGGCAGCACATCGAGCATATGAGACGGCGAGAACGGCCTGTACAGGCGGACCTTGATAAGCCCGACCTTCTCCCCGCGCCCGTTTAGATAATCAACGACTTCTTCAATCGTATCGCAGACAGAACCCATTGCGACAAGCACGCTGGTCGCATCGGGCGCGCCGTAGTAGTTAAACGGCTTATAATCTGTCCCAATCTTCTTATTGACCGCATCCATGCACTCCACGACAACTCCGGTCAGATTGTCATAAACAGTGTTGCAAGCCTCACGCGCCTGGAAGAAGATATCCCCGTTCTGCGCAGAGCCCCTGAGCACCGGGTGCGCCGGGAGGTTCGCCCTTGAACGGAATCTTTCCAAAGCCTCTTTATCGAGCATCTCCTCCAGATCCTCGTTGCTCCATACCGCAACCTTCTGCATCTCATGCGAGGTACGGAATCCGTCGAAGAAATGTAAAAACGGCAGGCTGCCTTTTATCGCCGCCAGATGCGCAACCGCGCCCAAGTCCATAATCTCCTGCGGGTTCGTGGAAGCCAGGAACGCGAAACCCGTCTGCCTGCAAGCCATGACGTCGCCTTGGTCGCCGAAGATGGACAGCGCGTGCGACGAGAGAGTTCTTGCCGACACATGGATGACTGCCGGCATCAGCTCGGCCGCGATTTTGTACATGTTGGGTATCATCAGCAGCAGCCCCTGCGATGCTGTGTATGTGGTGGACAGCGCCCCTGTGAGAATGGCGCCATGAACCGCCCCGGCCGCGCCCCCTTCGGACTGCATCTCCACGAGCTTTACTGTCTGCCCGAACATGTTCTTGCGCCCCTCCGATGCCCAGATGTCGGTATAGTCCGCCATTTGCGAAGATGGTGTGATTGGATAAATCGCCGCGACTTCGGTAAATGCGTACGACACATGTGCCGCAGACATATTACCCTCCATAGTCATAAGCTTTCTCGCCATAAAACAAAAACCCCTTTCGTATTTTTCGGTATATAAATTCGCATAGCATTATATCATCATTCCGTGAATGTTATTGTTAAATTTATGTGTATTATATAGCCGAAATCTAAGCCTTTCCGTTATTTATCTGACATAACCCGGTTATCAAACCGGCATTTACACAAAAAAAATCCTGACATAGGCCTGATGTAGATTTTTCACACATAAAATGCCCTTCTCCTGCCGAATTACACCGTCGGTATTTTATCTGTTTATACCGCTTTTGTCAATAGCCCGCCACCGAAATATTCTCAAAATTTTCATATTTCGCAAAGCCATATAATATAGATATTGTAAACAATAGATGATATAATGCTTACATTTCACAGCATAACTCTCTACTCAAAAAGAGGTAAGCAAATATGGTCTCCAAAGTTAGGTCGCTGGGTTTAGGCGGAATCAGCGGGTATGAGGTATCGGTTGAGTGTTACCTCTCATCCGGGCTTCCCGCTTTTGATATAGTCGGGCTGCCGGATGCCGCCGTAAAAGAGGCCCGCGAACGTGTCCGCGCAGCGGCAAAATCCTGCGGTCTGGGGTTTCCGATCAGCCGTATCACCGTCAATCTCGCGCCGGCCGATACAAAAAAAGCAGGCACGGTTTACGATCTGCCGGTCATGCTAGGCATACTCACCGCATCCGGGATAATTGACCCCTTGCCTGAGAACTGCGCCTTTTTCGGCGAACTGTCGCTCTCAGGCGAGCTCCGCCATGTTTCGGGCGCGCTGCCGATGGCTCTGGGCGCCGCCCGTGTACGCATAACCGAGCTATTCGTCCCTGAAGATAACGCAGAGGAGGCTGCTTACGCATCCGGCATTACAGTTTACCCCGTCCGGCATGTGAGCCAGCTGTTGCTCCACCTCAGAAACATAGAGCGGATTAGCCCCATAACCCCGCGCGAACCAATACCCGAGCATAGCCCCATGCTTGATTTCTCCGAGGTCAAAGGTCAGGAAAACGTAAAACGCGCTCTTGAAGTTGCAGCAGCGGGCGGTCACAACATACTCTTATCCGGGCCGCCCGGAGCGGGTAAAAGCATGCTCGCCAAGCGGCTACCCACCATCCTCCCTGACATGAGCCGTGAAGAAATGCTAGAAACGACAGAAATACATTCTGTCGCCGGCCTGACAAACCGCAGCAAACCCTTCGTGTCTTCAAGGCCGTTCCGCTCCCCCCACCACACAGTATCCGCACCCGCGATAGCCGGCGGCACATCAAACCCGAAGCCCGGAGAAATATCTCTTGCCCATAACGGAGTGCTTTTTCTTGACGAAATGCCCGAGTTCAGCCGCGATGTTTTAGAGTCCCTGCGCCAGCCCCTCGAAGACGGACAAGTGACCATATCGCGTGCTTTATCGACCGTGACCTACCCAAGCCGCTTCATGCTGGTCTGCGCGATGAACCCATGTAAATGCGGCTGGTACAGACATCCATCCGGACGTTGCATCTGCTCTGAAAACTCCATCAATAAATATCACGAACGGCTTTCCGGCCCGCTCCTCGACAGAATCGATATGCACATCGAAACACCATCCCTTGAGTACGAGGAGCTTCGCGAACGTCCGAGCGCTGAACCGTCAGCCGCTATAAGACTGCGTGTAAACAAAGCGCGTGAAGCGCAAAGGCAGAGGTACGAAGGCTCCGGTCTGGCCTGCAACGCCCATATAAGCTCAAAACAGCTCGACATCTACTGCTCCCTATCCCCCGAATGTGATAAACTAATGCGCAGCGCCTTCTCCCGCCTGACTATGACCGCCCGCTCATACGACCGCACCCTGCGGGTGGCAAGAACAATAGCAGACCTAGCCCTGTCCCCCGAAATCCAACCCGCCCACCTAGCTGAAGCGATACAATACAGACACTCCGCCTTCCGGAGTTGATTACAAGAAAAGAGAAATGGGTATGAATGAAGTTATTTTAATGAAGCAGGGTGAAATTATCCTAAAGGGCTTAAACAGGCGTGATTTCGAAGCGGCGCTCATATCAAACATCAAACGAAACATCGAACCTTTCGGTAAGTTCAAGGTATACAGTATGCAATCCACTGTCTACATTGAACCTGATGGCAAATGTGAAATGGACAGCGTTCTTGAAGCGTGTAAAACCGTCTTTGGCGCAGCAGCGGTGACCCTTGCCGCAGTATGCGAAAAAGACAAAGACGCAATAGCGGAAACAGCAGCCTCCTATCTAAAACCGCAGCTCGATGCCGCCCGCTCATTCAAAGTCGAATCAAAACGAGCCGACAAAACCTTCCCCCTCGACTCCATTGCGCTCTCACAGCACGTCGGCGGATTTCTGCACGACAGATACCCCGCCCTAACGCCGGATATGCAGACCCCGGAATTTACAGTCCACATAGAAGTCCGCGACATCGCGGCATATGTACACGGACCCGCCGCGCCCGGAGCAGGCGGCTTACCGCTCGGCACAGGCAGCAGGATGGTCGCTTTGCTATCAGGCGGCATAGACAGCCCTGTAGCCATGTACATGGCAGCCAAACGCGGAGTCAGGCTGCTCCCTGTGCATTTCTTCTCCCCCCCGTACACATCCGAGATGGCGAAAGACAAGGTACTCGCGCTGCTGAAAATCCTCTCGAGATACTGCGGGCGGCTGACGGTTGATATCGTCCCGTTCACGCGTATTCAAGAAGAAATAAGACAGCACTGCCCGGAGTCTCTTATGACGATTATCATGCGCCGCTTCATGATGCGCATTGCCGAGGAAATTGCCCTCAATAATGAATGCCCTGCCCTTATAACAGGGGACAACCTGGGTCAAGTCGCAAGCCAGACCGCCGAAGCCATTGCGGCAGTTGACCATTGTGTCGCAATGCCCGTTCTCAGGCCCCTCATTGCGTTTGACAAAAAAGACATCATCAGCCTATCCAGGGACATCGGAACATACGAGACATCAATCCTGCCATACGAGGATTGCTGCGCCGTCTTCACCCCCCGCCGCCCGCGCACGAAACCACATCTTGCCGATGTCCTGACAGCGGAGTCAATGCTTGACATTCCCGAGCTGATAAAATCCGCAATAGAATCAATAGAACGCATCAGCCAATAAAAATTGAAAATGTGCTATTCACGGGGTCACCGGGCATTGTTACTGCCGGTGAGGATGGTTGTTTATGTGCCCCGCAGAGCGCAACCATGGACGGTGGAGCGTTCGCGAATTGAAACAGGACGTTTCACCCCGCGACTAGGGGCACAGAAACAACCGTCCGAGCGCAAGGCACGGTGCAGACTATAATACCCCCGTGAACCGTACAAAAAAATTCTGCAAGTATTTATTGATCATATCGTCAGATAGATAAATACTTGCAGAATTTTAAGTCGTTTGAAAGCGCCGTGTCGGCGGAAAAGAAGTCACCAAAATATATGAGCACAGCAAAAACTCAATGAACACCGATTATGCGGAAAGTTAAGCTCCTATTCTTCATCGTCTTCCCATTTGATGGAACGCGCGCCGTTGCTACCATCGTTAAGTGCTTCATCCATTAGTTTGAGCATCTCCAGAACACTGCGGAAATTCTGCCTCAGATTCCTGTCAGCCCAAAGAATCTCACCCTGCCACGAAGCATTTTGGCGGTATCTGACGGAAATCTCAAATGTGCATTTCTTGCTCCCTTGTTCATCCTGTACTCCCGGGACTGCGTTGGTAGTGTCTTTCATTAAACCATTTTCCTCCGATTCTTGCTTTTCGTTAGGCCGCCTCACGCCGCTGAATGTCCTTGATTTCAGAAACGCCATCGGGAACCTGAGTTCATCAAAGATGTCTTCCATTTTGTTGATCATTTTGATCAGGCTGTTGAATCTATACGGTTCATCTAAAAACCTGCTATATAGCTCGCCCGACATAAAACCATCATCATATGAATAAACCAAAGCTCGCATCTTTGTCGACATTGCGGTGACGAGGGGTCTGTTAGTAGTTGTCAAAAGTATCATCCCCTCTCTATTCAATCGGGGTGAGTGCTTTTATTGTTGTACCGATTATCCTTGACAGCTTCTTCGCATCCAGCGAACGAAGAATCCTGTTGACCAGCATTTTGCAGTCTTCGTATGTAAGGTTGTGCAGCATCAGCATATATTGGTTCGGGCTTGAGCGGGTAAACAAATCGCCTTTTCTCAGGCTGCCGGGAATGGACATCCCCAGCTGTTTCATTACGCTGCCCCGTTTTTCGCCCGGTTCGTGCCGGGTGTCGATCCTTGCAACATACGTTGCCCTGCCGGAACGGGATGCGCTGCGGGCCTCTATCTGGTATACTGTCTTGAACACACTGAGATCGCAGTAAAACGCACCCGGGAAATCATTGCCTAAGAGCCATTCGTCAAGGGTCTCCTCAAGGGTCTGCCCCTCTCTGAGCGAAGGCCGCTGTATCTGGTTGTACAGTTTGCGCAGACTCTCCGAGAAACTCACCCCAACGACCTCGTAGACCATTGTCTCCATACGTTTATACTCGTTGAGGGCTTCCGCACTCTTGCCCTGCGCGAGCAATGAGTGCAGATGATACTCGAGAATCTTCTCGTCAAACGGGTCTATGCGGAGCGCCTTTGCGCACAGAGCCTGAGCTTCCGCGCTCCTGCCTTCTTCTATCAGCAGCTTAAGCGCTTTGTGTACGGTAATGACGTACATCGAGCGGTAGCGCCGCGCAAGCGGCATGACCCAACTCTCTCCGGCGGACCCGGGAAGGAAATCTCCCTTGAAGATTTCAAGTGTTTTTAGCAATATGTCGAGGTGCTCTTTGTCTATGACGTTGGTATTCGTAAGGTTGTACAGAGTCTCAAACTCTTCGACATCAACAGCGCACGGTATACCGCTGTTCCATGTGTACCCGCCGCTTTTTGCGAGAATCATATCCTCTGCCATTTCAAACCCGGCCTTGGCGAGCACCGCGCGCGCGCGGTAAATCATTGTGCGCAGGGAGTTGCTTGGGTTTCTCATCTGATCGCCCGCACAGAACGCCACTATAAGCTCGCTCTGCGGTATCAGCCTGTGCCGGTGCACTATCAGATACTGAAGCAGTTTCCAGATTTTAGATGTTCTTTTTTCCTGCTGCGAAAATAGGGCATTGTCCGACGCAATCGTAAAACCACCCAACATGCTTATTTTGATCTGGACGTCATTCTTATTAATTTCAACCACCCCTTAAACTCCCAGTGGTTACCTCTGTATCTTACCAAAAAACGGCAGATAAAGCAAGACAAAAAAGGCAAAAACTGGACTAATTTTGAATTTTAACGGCCTATTATTACATTTTGTGACAAATATCAAATTTATATACGGTGATATGGTGGTAAATCTCGCCCTTTCGTAAAGTGCAATCAGGAAAATCGATTCTATTGACAACATCTGGCCAGTATTGTGTTTCGAGGCACAACCCGTTGCGTTTGAGATATGCAGCGCCGCCCTTGCCGGTCTCACCGGTAAGAAAATTCCCGCTGTAGAACTGTATGCACGGTTTTGTGGTGAGGCATGTCATGGCAACCCCGTCGTACTCCAGAACCGCAGCCGGCGACAAAGCCCGCCGCGTAAGCTGCGATAGCACGAAGTTATGGTCATAACCGCCCCCAAGGGCTATCTGCGGGTGATCGCTGTTTATCCCTTCGCCGATAATCCTAGATTCCCTGAAATCAAACGGCGTACCTTCGACACCAAGAGATTTTCCTGTCGGGATAAGCAGATCGTTTATTTCGGATATGCAGTCGGAAAATATTCGGATGTTATGGTCTTCAATCCCGCCGGAACCGTGCCCTGCCAGATTGAAATAGCAATGGTTAGTCAGGTTAACCGGCGTATCGGCATCGCTGACGGCTTTGTATTCTATGGTCAGCGCACGGTCTTTCAGCGTATACCTCACGTCAACCTTCAGATTGCCGGGAAACCCGCCATCCATATCCGGGCTTTCGAGCGTGAGCCACAATGCGCCGGGCTTCTCAGATACCTCCCAGATGCGTTTGTCAAAACCATCCGAACCGCCGTGAAGGCAATTGCCCGCATCGTTATCCTCCAGAGTATATTTCCTTCCGTTGAGGGAAAACGCTGCTCTGCCGATACGGTTTGCCACCCTGCCGATCAATGCTCCGATAAATGCGCTCTGCCCTTCATAACCGGCTACATCGTCAAAACCGAGAGCAATGTCGCGCACCCCATCGGACACCGGAATGTTAATGCTTCGTATAATGCCGCCCAATGACAAAATCTCCACACTCATGCCGCCATCGGCCAGAGTGTAGCAATTAACCTCTGCTCCTTGTGCCGTATACCCGAAATGCCGCTTCTCAACCGTCATTTTGTCACCTCTAAATCATATATTAGCATAAGGTAAAATGTTTTGCAATACCAATTTTGCTGATTTCCGTGATTATTTTTCCATTATGCAACTGCTCACGCTCTGCCATGAAAAGCCTCTGATCTTCAGCGAAAAATGCTAAGCGGGGAACGGACTGCGAGCGGGGGTAAATTCTCGTCCTTACATTGCAGTAAATTTGCAACATCGTGCCCGCAAGCATTTTGTCGTGAATCTCAGAGACTTTCACTGACAGTGCGTGACTAGTGCTGCGAATATGGGCGAAAGCCCGCAAATCAAACGATTTGCGGACCTTCGCTGGAGCTTTCGAGCAGATTCGAACTGCCGACCTCCCCCTTACCAAGGGGGTGCTCTGCCGACTGAGCTACGAAAGCGCGGCAACCTCACACATTTTACATATACATTTCCAATATGTCAATAGGGTAAATTAAATTGCAGTCAAAGGCGGCCGGGTAAGGATGATAATCCAACCTCAGCCGCCCTGCCTAAACCCGAGCTACTTACGCATCAACGTAATCTGAGTATTCAGCGTTTTTGCGGTGCAGAACCTTCTCCTCGATTTTCACTTTGATGTCGGCGAAGAAGTACGCTATTTCATTCCTGAAGATGTAGATAGCGAGGACAGCACCAACAACGGCTACGAATGCGCTAACGGCAACGATCCAGAATTTCGGACTTTTCATATGAGAATCTCCTTTTCTATAAAATGTGGTACTTATTCTACAACAAATTCAAGAAAAAAACAAGAGGTAAATTTGAAAGAAATGATTTTTTTCATGTTTTTACTACCGGTCATGAGAAAATCATCAATGCCGGTGAGGATAGCTGTTTATATGCCCCGCAGAGCGCATACATGGATGTTGGAGCGTTCGCGAATTGGTGCATGGATGCGCCATTGAGCGACAAGGGGCATGGAAACAGCTGTCCGAGCGCAAGGCACGCTGTAAACTACATGCCCGGTAACAACTTTCCTTCATCATTCCTTGTAAATAACAAACTTATAAAGCAAAAAATTCCACATAACCGCAGACCCGCTGACAAGGATCTTACTTATCGCCGGGTCTACGCGTAAAAACTCGCTGAGCGAAAACAGCATAGCATTAGTGACAATAAAGTTGATAACATACAGCGCTGTATACTTGGCAAGCTGTTTTAGAAACAACCCCTGGCTCTTGAAATTAAGAAACTTATTCGCAAGGAACACAATCCAGAACATAACCGTGTAAATAATAGCGTTGGCAATAATATAGTGCATAAATAATCTGAGCACCAAAAACATTAAATACTCAATTATAAAAGCGCTGCCGCCGATAACCAGATATTTTACTAAATTCCCGAGCGTCTTTTTATCAAGAAGCAGCATAAGCTTCTGCTTAATCACATGCATTATCATCGCACCTTTCCAGACCTGATCAGCTGCCCATATCATATATCACATGCCCATTGCCGTAATCGGTTCCGGGAAAGGTGCTGTCTAAGAACTCTTGAGAAACGCTGCGTCCGGTAAACCCATTATACACATAATAGTACCTCACCCCGATTGAAATATAATAGTCCAGCTCTGCCTCCGCGGACTCAAACTCATTAAACTCGCTGTAAAACCCATCCCTATGCGATAACGATAAGAGCATCGGCTCTCTATATGCCACGAAAAACAAATCACCCTTTTCGCTGTGCGTATCCATTATCCTCGCCCCGTCAAGCATCCATACATTCTGACTGTAGCTGAAAAGCGGGTTTGCGTATTGATAGCTCGTGTAGAAAACCAAAATAAGCGCAGCAACAATAGACACACCCTTGAACCAGAAGCCAATATTCTTGAAATATGGCTTCGCTGCCGCATAACCTAAATTGAAAGCGACCGCAGCCATGACCGCCACAGCCGGCGCGAACGGGAAAAGATAGTAACGCAGATTAATAGCCCCCATAATCGTAACCATCTCAATAAACATAGACAAAACAAACATGAATATAGGGAGCGGGAAACCTTTTTTTATGCCTGAGACCCCGACAACAGCCGCGCACAAGGCCGTATAGCCGATCATATCGACAATCCTGCCGAATTTCATCCCAATAGCATCAAGCGCGAAAAAACCTATCAAGGCATTTCTGAAAACATGCTTCACGGCGATATCGGCGACGAATGTCTGCGTAGCTGTGAAGTATCCGTAGAAGAACCATAGTATAAACGGCAGCAGCGCGATTGCAGCATAAACCCACAGCCGCTTCTCTTTAATGAACCCCGGGCCATACCGGCTGATGCACAGAACAAGCATAGCCAGACCGATAAACCCGACCTGCGGTTTTGTCAGCATACCCAGCGATATCAGCACAGCGGAGCAAATCAAAGACCCCGTGCCGGTCCCGTCCTTACTGCCGGTGACATCCCTGCCGCCTGTGACTTCTGCGCCGCCTATGACTTCTACACCGCCTGTGGCTTCTACGCCGCCTGTACTGCCCGTTACACATCCTCCGCCTATGCCCTGCACGCTGCCCGTAACGCCTATGCCGCCCGTGCCGCCTACGCCGCGCCCCCCGTCATACCACTTGCAGAAATAATAATATCCCGCAATGAGGAAGAACATCATAGACGGGTCGGGTATAATAGCCCTCCCCCAGTACATTGAGATAGGAAGCAGGCAATATATAGCCATAGCAAGCGCAGAAGCGGAAAACGGGAAATATCTTTTCATCAATAAGTATAAATAAAATGCCGACAGCGCGAAGAACAGCAGCGACACAAAACGCGCAATAAAGAAAGACTCTCCGAAGACAACGAACAGCGCCGCCGAAATAAAAGCATATATAGGAAGCTCTAGCTGAACCGGACTGGGCTTGGCTCCGAGATAGTTAAGCTGAGGGTTGAAGATATTAAAACCGTCATCTATGAGATTGCGCATCATTGAGAGCGTATCCGGCTGCCGCCAGCGGTCCCCCTGCTCAACAGGAGGATTTGAGAGATTTGGTATGCTCAGGCACATCAGCGCCACAAGGATTATCCCAGCGGCAATAGCACACTTATTTTTCAGCAGTAAATCACGCACGGATTCCCCTCCTCCGCCCAAAAGCAATTTTGAAGTAACCCCTTATCGTCTTCATCGGGCGCATTTTGCTGTCGCCTTTCTTAAGCGCATAGTTGAGCACAAGAGGATACTCCGCGATTCTCGCGCCTCGGCATTTATTGATGATTTCCACCATGCACTCAAACCCCGGGTTTTCCACGATCTGCGCGCCATAACGCCCCATCAGCTCTTTTAACAATCCCACTCTATATGCGCGGTACCCGCAGGAATAATCACGGACGTTTTTAATACGGAGCAAGACCGTGCAAAAAACTCTCGCGCCCCTGCTGTAAAGTTTCCGAATTGCCGACAGCCCCAGTTCTTTACCGCCCTTCTCATACCTGCTTGCGATCACCACATCCAGCTTCTCATCAATCAGCTTATTCATCATAGGGCCCGCAATCGCGGGCGTATGCGTATTGTCCGAATCAAACGTGATCAAAACATCGTCATCACCATAAGTGTCTGCCGCATGGCATAAGATAGTATTCATAGCCATACCCAGCCCCATATTTCTCTCATGGGCGATAAGGTAAATATTATCATGCATCTCTGCGTATCGAGAAATAATGGACTCAGAATCATCCGTACTGCCGTCATCGACAAAAAAAAGCGTTGCATCCGGACATGATGAAATAATATCCTCAATAAGCTCACTTAACCCGTCTTGTTCATTATAACAGGGCAAACCAATTATCATCGCCATGCAAACACCCCCGCTCCCTGCGCTAATTCTATATGATACGCCTGTCTTTGGCAAGAATTATTTGCTTTAGCCATGTCAAACATGTATAATTACCGTTACCGGTCACGCCCTGCCATGAAAAGCCTCTAATCTTCAGCGAAAAATACTAAGCGGGGAACGGACTGCGAGCGGGGGTAAATTCTCGTCCTCACATTGCAGTAAATTTGCAACATCGTGCCCGCAAGCATTTTGTCGTGAATCTCAGAGACTTTCCCTGACAGGGCGTGACTAGATAACTAATTACCCGGACAAACTAAAGGAGGAAATAAAATGCAGAAGATAAAAATGACCACACCCCTTGTTGAGATGGACGGGGATGAAATGACGCGCGTGCTGTGGCAGCTAATCAAAGACCGGCTCATATTGCCATATGTAGAGCTTAAAACCGAATATTACGACCTCGGCCTGCTCCACCGCAACGAAACCCGTGACCAAGTCACCATAGACTCCGCAAACGCGGTCAAGAAACATGGCGTCGCAGTAAAATGCGCGACAATCACGCCGAACCATCAACGCATGGAAGAATACCCTCAGCTCACCGAAATGTGGAAATCCCCTAACGCAACCATCCGCGCCATACTTGACGGCACAGTATTCAGGGCGCCTATAACCATTGCATCCATCAAACCAACCGTCAGAACATGGGAAAAGCCCATAACCATAGCCCGGCACGCATATGGCGACGTCTACAAAGCGGCAGAATTTGTCACAGATGAGCCGGGTGAATGTATAATGATTTTCAAGAACGCAAGCGGCGAAGAAAAGTCCGTCTCCATACAAAAAACAGCAGGCCCCGCCATCTGGCTGGGGCAGCACAACACCGGCTCAAGCATCCGCAGCTTTGCCCGATCATGCTTCGAGTATGCCCTTGACACCCGCCAGGACCTCTGGTTTTCCACGAAAGACACAATATCTAAAACCTACGACGGATATTTCAAAGCGATTTTCGACGAAGAGTTTGAAAACTATAAACAGCGCTTTGGCACCCTCGGCATAGAATATTTCTACACGCTTATTGATGATGCCGTAGCGCGTGTCGTCCGCTCAAAAGGCGGTTTCATATGGGCTTGCAAGAACTATGACGGCGATGTGATGAGCGACATGGTCAGCAGCGCGTTCGGTTCGCTTGCAATGATGACAAGCGTCCTCGTCTCGCCCGACGGTAATTTCGAGTTCGAAGCAGCCCACGGCACAGTCACGCGCCATTACTATAAATACCTGAAAGGCGAGCGCACCTCCACCAATCCCATCGCAACTATATTTGCCTGGACAGGCGCACTGAAAAAACGCGGCGAGCTCGACAGCTTGCCTGAACTTACCGATTTTGCAGCCCGCCTCGAAAAGGCCTCCCTCGACACTCTGAAAGCAGGCATAATGACATCAGACCTAGCCATCTTAGCAGCCCCGGAATCAAAACCAAACGCCGTCGATGCATGGCAGTTCATAGACGAGATTGCAAAACGACTTTAAGAGAGGAGAGTTGAGAGAGGAGAGAGGAGAGTTGAAATTCCCAACTCTCCTCTCCTAATTCATAATTCCTAACTATCAAGCAAGCGCCGCTTTGATCGCTTCTACTGCTTTGTCAAACGTGCATTGCTGGTACTGCTTGCCGTTTACATAGAACACCGGGCCTTTGTTGCACTGTGTCGCGCAGAACTTGGCCGTGAACTCCGTTGCATCATTGAGCCCTGCCTCGCGGATGTACTTCAAGACCGAAGCGTACAGATCCTGAGCGCCATTGAGATAGCAGCTGCGCCCGAAGCAAATCGTAAGCGAGAGCTTCTTCTCAACCGTAGCGGGACTCAGCACGAAATCATCCTGCTTGATCATGCGGCGGTTGTGGTATTTCGTATGCAGCAGCTCATGTGCCTTATGCTCGTCGAGAGTCTCGGAATAAGCCTTCTGCAAAACCGGGTTCTCGTTGGAAGCATGGAACTGCAGCTTACGGTCGCCCGCGTACAGACCCTGCGCGCGTTCCGCGCTGACATCCTGGTCGTAATGCACCGGCTGGCCGCCGCCGTTGACACATCCGCCCGGACATGCCATAACCTCAACGATATCGAAATGCTCCTCGCCCGAAGCGATCTTATCTACAAGACCCCTCGCATTGGCAAGGCCGCTCACGACAGCGAGCCTCAGCTTCTTGTCGCCGATATCGACCTCGCTTATCTTAACGCCGTCCTTGCCCCTGAGCTGCTTGAACTCGCGGTCTGAGTTGTTCTCAAACGTGCTGGCCGCGAAACGCAGCACAGCCTCGGACACCCCGCCCGTCGAGCCGAATATGAGCGCGCCGCCTGTAGAGAAGCTCAGCGGCATATCCAGTGCGCTTGGCTGGAGTTTCTCCCACTCGATGCCCTGCTCTTTGATTAGCCGCCCGAGTTCCTCGGTCGTGATGACATGGTCCACATCGGGTATGCCGCCGGTCTCGAACTCTTTGCGGTTGGCTTCGAACTTCTTAGCGGTGCATGGCGATATGCACACAACAACTATCTTATCTCTCGGAATACCGAGGTCTTTCGACAGTTGGTCCTTGCTGAGTGCGCCGAACATGTGCATAGGGCTCTTGGCTGTCGAAAGATGGCTTAATAAGCTCGGGTAGAACTGCTCCACGAACTTCACCCATGCCGGACAGCATGATGTGAACACAGGCAGATTCTCGCCCTTCTCATAACGCCCCAGGAACTCCTTGCCTTCCTCGACGACGGTGAAGTCGGCTGCGTAGCACATATCATAAACCTGGTCGAACCCGGCGATCTTCAGAGCTGAGACTATCTTCCCTGTGTTGTCGGTGCCCGGCTTCTCCCCAAAACACTCCCCGATTGCGACACGCACGGCAGGGGCAATCTGGGCTATGACGAATTTATCGGTATCGTGTATCTCTTTCCACACCTCTGTGAGATTTGTCTTGATGGACAGCGCAGCTACCGGACAAGCCTTCACGCACTGTCCGCAGGCAACACAGTCAACCTCGCCCATATCCCTGTCCGCAACGGTGATGACCCGCGCCTCCGCGCCCCTATACGCAAAGTCAAGCGAACCGACGGAGATGATCTCATCGCACACGCGTACGCAGTCGCCGCAAAGAATGCACTTGGCAGGATCGCGTACGATGGCCGGGGAAGATAGATCGATTTTACCCTTATACGGCATCTTCTTCAGGCGAACCTCTCTGACACCCAGCTGAGTAGCGGCCGACTGCAGACGGCAAGCCCCGCTCTTCGGGCATGTCGTGCATGAATCGTCGTGGCTCGCGAGCATCATTTCTATTATCATCTTACGCATGGCACGGATAGTCTGCGTGTTCGTGCGTACGACCATTCCGTCCTGCGCAGCGGTGGAGCAAGCCGGGAGTATGCCCCTGCCCTCTATATCCACCATGCACATGCGGCAAGCTCCGAACACACTGATCTCGGAATGATAGCAAAACGTCGGCAGCTCTATGCCGGCTTTGCGGATGACTTCAAGAAGGTTCTTCTCTCCGTCGAGTTCTACGATCATTGAATCTACTGTAATTGTTTGACGACTCATCTGATTATGCCCCCTTTCCTTTTACGACTGCATTGAACTTGCAGACATCCATGCAGACGCCGCATTTGATGCATTTCTCGGCATCTATCACATAAGGAACGCCTTTCGAGCCCGATATACAGTCAACGGGGCACTTCTTGGCGCAAAGAGTGCAGCTTTTGCACAGTTCCGGGATGATTGTATAGGACAGAAGCGCCTCGCAGTTTCCTGTCGGACAGCGCTTGTCTATGACATGAGCCTCGACCTCGTCCCGGAAGTACCTGAGCGCAGATAATACGGGGTTGGGGGCTGTTTTGCCCAGTGCGCACAGCGAGCCGATCTGCACGGTTTCCGCAAGCTCCTGCAGTAATGTAATGGTAGCTTCTGTAGCCGTACCGTCAATAATATCATCAAGCAACGCGAGCATCTGGCGTGTCCCCTCGCGGCAGACCACGCATTTGCCGCAGCTCTCGTTCTGCGTGAACTGCATAAAGTAACGCGCGATCTTCACCATGCAGGTATACTCGTTCATTACGACGATACCGCCCGAGCCTACCATAGCGCCCACAGCCTTCAAGCTGTCGTAGTCCAGTGGCATGTCGATATGCTCTTGAGTGAGGCAGCCGCCTGACGGTCCGCCGATCTGCACGGCTTTATATGAGCCTCCGGTAAGGACATTGTTGTCGTCCGTGACCCCGCCGCCAAGCTCCTCAACGATCTCACGCAGCGTGATGCCAAACGGAATCTCGATTAGACCTGTTTTCTTCACATGCCCCGTCAGCGCGAATGTCTTTGTGCCGCTGGAGCTCTCTGTACCGATAGCGGCAAACGCCTCTCCGCCTTTTTCCATTATCCACGGAATGTTCGCAAGCGTCTCGACGTTGTTTATAACTGTGGGCTTCCCGAAAAGCCCCTTTTCCGTCGGGAAAGGCGGCTTGAGCGTCGGCATACCGCGCTTACCCTCGACTGAGGCAATCAAGGCAGTCTCCTCGCCGCAGACGAACGCGCCCGCTCCGGCTTTGATGCGGATATCGAAGTTGAAGTCAGACCCAAACAGGTTTTTACCTAAATAGCCCTTTTCCCTGGCCTGCTTCATAGCAATTTCAAGGCGTTTGATGGCCAGAGGATACTCCGCGCGGACATATATGATGCCCTCGTCAGCACCTATGGCAAAACCGCCGATGAGCATACCCTCGAGCATCGAGTGCGGGTCGCCTTCCATTATCGCCCTGTCCATGAACGCGCCGGGGTCGCCTTCGTCGGCATTGCAGATAATGTATTTCTTGTCGCTGGGGGAGTTTTTGCCCGCGTTCCACTTAAACCAAGTGGGGAACCCGCCGCCGCCGCGCCCGCGCAGCCCGGATGTTTTCAAGTTCGCAATAACAGCATCCGCGCCCAGCTCTGTAACGTATTTCTTCGCGGCTTCATATCCGCCCACGGCAATGTATTCATCAATATCCTCCGGGTTAATAAGCCCGCAGTTACGCAGCGTGACCTTCTTCTGCCTTTTCTGCTTTCCGGTATCCTCCTCAGAAATCAGCAGCTCGCTCACCGGGGTTTTTCCGATCAGGTGCTTTTCAACCAAGCCCGGTACATCATCAAGGCTTACCCTGACATATGTGTGCCTATTGTTGTTATCATCGAAAACCTCGACGATCGGCTCGAGATAACAAGCACCCATGCACCCGGTGCATAGCACATCGGCTTTGATTTGGTTATCGTTAACAGCCTTCTGAAGCTCCGCGAAAATCTTTCCGGCTCCGGCAGCAATACCGCAGCTGCCCTGTCCAACAAGAACTCTCATTACGCACCCTCCCTTTCCTTAGCTTTATAAAGTTCAAGCGCAGCTAAAACTTTCTCCGTCGTAAGGCGGCCGAAAATCTCATCATTGATGCTCATGACCGGTGCGAGGCTGCAACAGCCGATGCAAGCTACCGGCTCCAGCGTGAAAAGCATATCGTCCGATGTCCTTTTCTTGGCATCGAGCCCCAGTTCTTTCTCGATGACATTGATCATGTCAGTTGATTTCCTGACATGGCAGGCCGTCCCGTCGCAGACCCTGATGATGTTCTTACCCTTCGGCTCAAGGGTGAATTGCGCGTAAAACGTCGCAACGCCGAAGACTGTACCGGGCGTTATGCCCAGCGCCATGGCTACATAGGTCATGACATCTTCGGGTAGGTAGGAGTATTCTTCTTGGATCTCCTGCAAAATAGTGACTAGCTTGTGCGGGTCGCATCCATACTTTTCGAGTATGGCGCATACGCTTTCGAATTTTGTGGCAAATTCCTGTGTTTTCTGCATTGCTTGCTCCCTTCTGAGTTATAGTGCATAGAATATATCACAGCAGAGCATAAGTGTCAAGAATTTGGGGCTATGGATTTTGTAAATTTGGTGTATGGATTTTGCATTTTATATATGCTATACTTGCAAAAATAGTCACAGTACTGACTTACTGAGAAAAGAAACTGAAAATACACACTTTTTCCCTGCACCGCACCAAAACCCCGATCCAACGAATAATCAGAAGGAGTCATTATCATGAGAAAAGTCATTATCCCGGTTATCCTTACAATCGGCGGAATAGCCTTATTCCTCTGGCTCATAATGAACGCACCGCGCCTCCTAAGCCCGGGAGCGTACATAACAGACGAGGAGCGTGCCAGGGAAGTCGTATCGCAGGCCGTCACGCCCACCGGCATCACAAACCCGGCGATAATCGCAGCAGGAAACTACCACTCTGCGGTAATAGACAGCAGCGGCACCTTGTGGATGTGGGGCGACGGAGAGTACGGCCGCCTCGGTACAGGCAACACCAGGCTCCGCCGCATACCAATCAAGATAATGGAAGATATCGCTATGGTATCAGCGGGCGCCGACCACACAATCGCGCTGGGAAAAGACGGCACCGTATGGGCGTGGGGCAGGAGCAGATACGGGCAAAGCGGCGGATTACCGATAGGCAGCGTCAATAAACCGTCTCAAATCATGGATGGCGCTGTATATATAGCTGCGGGCAGAGACCATAACGCCGTCATCAAAACAGACGGAAGCCTCTGGACATGGGGCAGCAACAACTCCTCCCAGCTCGGCGACGGCAGCAACGCAAGCACAAACACCCCGGAAAAAATCATGGACGATGTAATATCCGTAGCCTGCGGCGGCTCACACACCGTCGTGCTGAAATCCGACGGGAGCGTATGGGCATGGGGCGCGAACAGCTATGGCCAGTTAGGAAACGGCACGCAGGAAGCCTCCCCGAGCCCTGTATGGGTCATGGATAACGTCGTCTCCATATCAGCCAGAGCAAGCAAAACCCTAGCCATAAAAAACGACGGCACTCTCTGGACATGGGGGAGCGTAGGCAATATTTTCGGGGACGAGGAATCGGATTCGCAAACGCAGCAAGTCCCTGTAATGCTCATGGATAACGTCGCAAGCATTACCGCAGGCCCGAATACAAGCTTCGCAATCAAAAAAGACGGCAGCCTGTGGGGCTGGGGCGCGAACAGTTATAGCCAGCTGGGCGACGGCACACAGGAAGCCTCCCCGCAACCGAAAAAAATCATGGATGGAATCGCTTCCATAGCAGCAGGCGAAAGACATACCCTGGCTATCACGACCGGCGGGAACATCATAGCATGGGGCACAAATGTCGAGGGGCAGCTTGGCAACGCAAGCGAGGACAAGTTCGAAGGCGGGCTGTTCTCCGTGCTCGGCGACTTCATGACGATGGTCTGGACAATTACAGAAGCAAGCATTCTCGGCGTGTTCATAGTCTACGCCCTTATTTCGCAAGTCCTGCCGGACTTCATGGTTGCTTCCGACAGCAACTCAGGGGTTCATAACTTCATAGTAGTAGTCATATGGCTCGCCCTGTATGTGACCCTGTCTATCCTTTATGTCAAGTTCCTCGGCAAACGCAAGAGGTCCATGCGTGAAAACGCTTACGAGAAATACGAAGTCGATATTTTCCCGATGTGGCATTTTGTTCTTTACGCTATTTCGGCATTGATAATCCCCGTGAGAAACTACTTCGAGCTGCCGGGCGCGTTCCTGCTGCTGTTCATCCCGCTCGTCGGCATCCCGCAGATTCATCTTATGATCATAGCTTCATTCGTAAACTACCCGCGTTTCCTAATCAGGCAGATTTTCATGGTGCTGATGTACGCTTTCGCGTTCTTCTTGTTCAGCGTTGTAGCTGTAATCGTGTTCATGGTCGTAATGTTTGCCCTAATACTCGGCGGCGCGGCAGGCGCAGTAACCGCAAAAGTCCATACCTGCGCCCAGTGCGGAGCATCATACGAAGGCAGCCGATGCAGCTGCGGCTCAAGAAAAGTCTTAAAAGAGTAGCTTGATATAATGATACCAAGCGATCTTCGACCGTAATTTTTGATAAAAGTAAAACCCCTGCTAAGGGGTTTTTACTTATTCATGGTCGGAGTGGTGAGACTCGAACTCACGGCCTCATGCTCCCAAAGCACGCACGCTACCAACTGCGCCACACCCCGACAAATATACTCGCGAGCGAAAAGATTGACAGTTTATTGCTTGTCTTTTTGCCGCTGGACAGCACATAAAATCCTTGAAAGGCCACTGGCATTACGGCGGATTTTCTGCACTGTCCATCAACAAAAATCCTACGCACTAATTCTGCCAATCTTTCCGCCCGCGAGTATAATTGAGAATTGAGAAAGGAGAATTGAGAATTACCATAGCCATAAGATACTGCATCAGCAAAACTCAACGTCAACCCGGAAAGTGATTATACAACAACCACCATACAGATTCAAGAACTATTTTCCCCGCTCCACTCTCAACTCTCAACTCTCAACTCTCGCCCTCTTCCTCGTCGGGTTCTTCCTCGTACTCGTCCCACTCCGGGGTCATATCTGCCTCGTCGTAAATCACTATCTCCTCGGCCTCAGCAGCAGCGGCATCCGAAGCCGCCCCTGCGGTATCATCCTTATCAGCAAGCGGATTATCCCTGAACGTAAACTTAATCAGCTTCCTGTAGTAACCCACATCCAGCTCATGCAGCGCCTCGCCGCGGATCCTAAAGCGCCAGTTGCTCCCCCCGAGCGTGCCCGGGGTATTAGTGCGCGTATCAGCCCCATACCCAAGCAAATCCTGAATCGGAACAATGGTAAGCGAAGCGCCGCTGGTAAGCAGCGAACGCATCCAAGCCTTAGAAATCGCGCTGTTAGGCCCGCCGTGAGTCCAGTCGCCCTCAAAACCAAGGTAAATAAGAGCCTGCTCACGGTTCTCAGGCGAAATCTCAAACAACCACTCGAGCATCGTCGCATTATCATGCGTGCCGGTATACGCCACATGGTACTGCGTGAAGCTATGCGGGCTATGATAATCATCGCCCTCCGAGAAACCGAACTGCATCACGCGCATACCGCGAAACCCCGTATGTTTTAGAAGCTCCTCGACATCTTTGCCGAAAACACCCAAGTCCTCAGCAATAACAGGCAAAGACCCCAGCGCGTTCTCCATAGCATCAAAAAGCGCGATACCCGGCCCCTTAACCCACCTGCCGGCCTTCGCCGTCGGCGACTTCGAGGGAATACGCCAATAACTCGCAAACGCGCGGAAATGGTCAATCCTCACAATATCATAACGCGTTATAGCGCCTCTGATACGATCCGTCCACCACTCGAAATTCTCTTCCTTCATCAGCTTCCAGTTATAAATAGGATCGCCCCAGCGCTGACCGTCCTCATTGAAATAATCAGGCGGCACGCCTCCGACGGCGGGGAATTTCCCGTCGGAATCCATGTTAAACAAATCCCGCCTGGCCCATACCTCGACGCTGTCCCAGGAAACATAGATTGGCATATCCCCGATTATCGTAATTTCACGCTTTGCCGCGTAATTTTTCAAAATGGTCCACTGCTTATCAAAAAGCCACTGAACAAACTTGAAAAACGACACATCCTCACGCAAACGCTCAGCCGCAGCCTTCAATGCATCAGGCTCGCGGGCGCGGAGCGGTTCCTCAGGCCACATAAACCACGGCAGGAAATCATGTTGCTGGCTGATAGCCATATACAACGCATAATCCTCCAGCCAGAAAGGATCGAAATCCGCATACGGAGTACCTGATCCAAGCCTGGAAAAAGCAGTCCTGAGCAGCTCCCACTGCTTATAACGGACAAGCTCGTAATTTACGGAGCTTCCGTTTGTGCCCTCAGCGCGGTCATAAAGCTCATCGGATGAGATAAGCCCCATCTCCAACAGCATCCGTGGGTCAATCAGCATCGGCTCGCCGGCATTTGTGGAAATACATCTGTAAGGCGAAAAACAGGTGCCCGTATGCTCCACAGGCAAGACCTGCCAGGCATGGAACCCCGCCTCGCTGAGAAAATCAATAAACTCCCGCGCCTCAGCCCCCAGCACTCCAATCCCGAACGGCCCGTGCAAAGAAGGAATCGGCATAAGCACCCCCGAAGACCTGGAATATTTCTGTAAAGACTTCATAACAACAACTCCTTAATCAAATCACAATCCATCCCAATTCGTAAATCCTAAATCGAACTACGCCCACAACCCAAATCAGTTACATTTCTTAATTCCCAATTCCTACCATATTCTCCAAATCTCGTCCGCGTACTTTCTTATGACCTCGTCGCTGGAAAAACCTCCTGAATGTGCTATGTTCATAGCCGACATCTGCGACCACTTATCAAAATCCCTATATAGGGCGTTTGCCTGCTGCTGCGCGGTAACATAGGCATCGAAATCCTTTAGCACAAAGAACTGGTCGTTCTGCGCTGTGATCGAGTCGTAAATATGCGGGAACTCTGCCCTGCCCACCTCATTCGGGTGCGTATTGATAATCTCATACACAATGCGGCTGAGCCTCTCATGCTTGCGCAGGAACTCGCGGCTGTTATAACTGCCGCTCTTGCGCAGCTCAAGCACCTCCGGGACAGTAAGGCCGAACGGGATATAGTTGCCCTCTCCGACCGCATCGAAAATCTCGATGTTCGCGCCATCGTATGTGCCGATTGTCACAGCGCCATTCATCATAAATTTCATATTCCCGGTCCCGGATGCCTCCATGCCCGCGGTAGAAATCTGCTCGCTCAAATCGGACGCGGGGAAAATCAGCTCTGCCAGCGACACACGGTAGTTCTCCAAAAAGACGACTTTTATGAGGTCTTTTATGCGCGGGTCGTTATTGATTTTCTCAGCTACTCTTGTAACCAGCTTGATGACTTCCTTCGCGAAATAATAACTCGGCGCGGCTTTCCCGGCGAATATAAATGTCCTCGGGGCAATGTTGACGTTAGACGTATCCAATATCTTAAAATATAGGTCCAGTATATTCATCAAAAGCAGAAGCTGACGTTTATACGCATGGATTCGTTTTATCTGCACGTCGAAAATCGACTCCGGGCTTACTTTCACGCCGGTGGTGTCGAATATGAGGTCGGCGAGTACAAGCTTATCCTCGCGTTTTATCTCGCTCATCTTTTGCAGAAACGCGCTGTCGCGCACCGCGCCGGTCTCATCGAGCATTTTCAGTTTCAGCGGCTCTTTGATCCACCCGTCGCCGATTGCCTCTGAAATAAGGTCGGAAAGGCGCGGATTGGCCTTGCATACCCATCTCCTGTGCGCTATGCCGTTTGTCATGTTCTTGAAGCGTTCGGGGTAAACATCATAAAACTCGCGGAACAGCTCGCTCTTTAGAAGCTCGCTGTGAACCTTTGCCACGCCATTAATGGAATGACTGCCGACAATCGCCAGAAACGCCATCGAAATCTCACCGTGGGAGATAATCGCCATCCTCGAGATACGCTCCATGTCGTTGTAATACTTCTCTGTGAGCATCGCGCAGAACCGCTGATTTATCTCGGTCACAATCATATAGATCCTCGGCAGAAGCTGCGCGAACGACTGCTCGGACCATTTCTCAAGAGCCTCCGGTAAAATCGTATGATTTGTATATGAAACCGTCCTCACTGTGAGGTCCCATGCAATGTTCCAGCTAAGCCCCTCTTCGTCCATCAGTATCCTCATAAGCTCCGGGATAACCAACGCCGGATGGGTGTCGTTGATGTGAATCGCGATAAACTCCGGCAGGCGCCTGATGTTCCCGTAATGCTTTTTATAATGCCCGATGATGCTCTGCACGCCAGCCGAGACGAAAAAATACTGTTGCTTGAGCCTGAGCATACGGTTCTGGTAGTTTGAATCGTCGGGATAAAGGACCTCCGAGATAGCCTCTGCGGAATACTTGCGGGAAACTGCGTTCAGATAATCGCCGCTGGAAAAAGAGCCGTAGTCAAACTGCTGTGTCGCCTCCGCGCTCCAAAGGCGCAAGGTGTTTACGCTCCCCCCGCCATGCCCGGGAATCGGTATGTCATACGGCATCGCAATCACGGACTCGTAGTTCTCATGGTGGAACCACAATCTCCCGCCGCCCTCATCATGGCGCACATTGCCGTAATACTTGACGAGAATCGCCCTATGCGGCTTCTTTATCTCCCATACCGCCTCGTTGCGAAGCCAGTTATCCGGTGTCTCGACCTGATAGCCGTCGATAATCCGCTGCTCAAACAGACCGTATTTATACCTGATGCTGCACCCATTGCCGGGGATGCCCAAGAACGCCAGCGAATCCATGAAGCAAGCAGCAAGCCTGCCCAGGCCGCCGTTGCCCAGACCCGGATCGAGCTCAACTTCAAAAATCTCCTTCGGATTAAGGCCAAGCCCTTTAAGTGTCTCATCGCAGACCTCGGACAGCCCGAGCGCCATGATATTCCGCTCCAGCATCCTGCCCAGCAGAAACTCCAGCGAGAAATAATAAACCTGCTTCTTCTTCTCCTTTTTATATGTACGCAAAGCGCTCTGCGTGCCTTGCTTCATAATCTGATCCCTGATTAGGTAAGATAACGCGATGTAGCAGTCATCTGGGCTGGCATCCTCAATCGATATGCCGCGCACCGATTCAAGCTTATCCAGAAAAAGCATTGAAAACGTACCTTTGTCTTGTAAATTCATGTATTTACTCCTTTTCCGTTTTGAAATCTCGCTTTATACCAACGTGGGTTCTCAAAACCCAACTTTGCCCCACGTCCTAATTCCTAATTCCTAATTCCTCACTATCGAAAACACTGCCGGCTGGTTTGCCCTCACGGACAGCTCGCTGACTTTTGCTTTGTTGAGCACATTATAATTAAACCCATCGGCAAATACAACCCTGTCATCATCCGTCATGTTCACCGCAATCAGCAGACGTCCGTCGCCCTCACCCCGTGTGAATGCAAACAACCCGTTACGCGCCTCTACCAGCTCGTACTTCCCATCCTTGAAGCAGGGATATGTTTTTCTGAGCTGGCTTAACCCGCCATACCATTTCACTAAGTTCTCATCCTCATGACCCCAGGGGTAACACTGTCTGTTAAATGGGTCCGCTCCGCCCTCCATCCCGGCCTCGTCGCCATAATAAACGCAAGGCACGCCGGGCAATGTGAACTGCAACGTGGAGGCAAGCCTCAGCTTTCTCTTCCCTAACCAAAACTGCTGATCGGTCAAGCGGTATTTCGACATTGCGGGCCTTCCCTCAGGGAAATCCGACCCGCCCAGCACGGTAAGAATACGCATAGTATCGTGTGTCCCCAAAACATTCATCAGGCCGTTGAGGATATGCGGCGGGTAGTTGCGGTGAAGCGTAGCCATAGTATCCGCAAGCTGCGACACACTGCCTTCTTTAACGCAAGCGATGATGGCATTCGTCAATGGATAGTTTGTCACGCTGTCCAGCTGCCCGCCCAGGAAGTACCGCCGTCTCACACTGTACGCAATCTTGTTCGACGCATCCTCCCAAACCTCGCCCACTATGTATGCCTCGCTGTTTTCTTCTTTCATCCTCTTACATAAAGGATCCAGGAACACATCCGGCAGTTCGTCCACAACATCAAGCCGCCATCCTGATACGCCTTTTTTCGTCCAGTAGGCAATTACCCCGTCTTCGCCGCTGATAAAATTAATATAACTCTCGCTGTTCTTATGTACAGCGGGCAGAAGGTCGATGCCCCACCATGAGTCATAAGTGCCATCCTCACTGATGCCGAACCATTCGTCATACGGCGATTCCTCTTCCTGAAAAGCACCCGGTTCTTTATAATTGCCGTACTTGTTGAAGTAGCGGCTGTCCGCCCCGACATGGTTGAAAACCCCGTCGAGTATGACCTTCATACCATGCTCGCCCGCTTGCGAGCAAAGGCGTTCAAAAGTCTCGTTATCCCCGAACGACCTGTCTATCTTCATATAGTCGCCCGTGTCGTATTTATGGTTTGACGCCGCCTCGAAAACAGGGCTTAAATACAGGCAGGTCACGCCCAGCTTCTTCAAATACGGCAGTTTCTCGATTATACCAAATAAATTGCCGCCAAAAAAATCATTGTTATGGACAATCCCGTTTTTATCCGGCAGAAATACCGGGCATCCGCCCCAATCCGGTCTGTACACGGCATCCGCCCTGACCCGTTGCTCGCCTGCCTTATGGAATCTGTCCACAAAAATATGGTAGATCACCCCGCCGTAAATCCAGTCAGGAGTCTGCGCAGCCGGGGCATGTACTGTAAGCTGAAACGAACCGCCCGGATTCTCAGGAACATCCACAATCGACCCATAAGTCGTATTGATCTTGAATAAATACCAGTACAATCCTGCTTTTTCTATCTCCAGGCGGCATTCATAGATTTCATAATATCCGTCTAAGCCAACGAAATCCATAGCGGTCTGCACAGCCTCCCCATTGTCCGGCCACATGCAAACCCTCACCTTAGCCGCTTTCCCGCACTGAACCTTTATCCTCAAACACAGCGCAGCCGGCGCCGGAACAGGCACCCCCGGGCTTCGGAAATACTCGTGGTTCTCATCGAAAAAATACAAAGTCATTGACTTAAGCTCCTAACCCCTCTGCAGTTCCCGATACAGCTCAACATACCTTTGCGCCGATTTCGTCCAGCTAAAGTCGAACTCCATTGCCTCGCGCATGAGGTTTTTCCAGTCATTCTTTTTATATGAGTACAAGTAATGCGCTTGTGTAATAGTCTCAAGCAAAGTCCATGAAGAATACTCTTCAAAAACGAAACCGTTGCCCTCTCCGGCGCGGCAGTCTTGAATCGTATCGCCCAGGCCGCCTACCTTGCGTACTATCGGAATAGTACCGTAACGGCAGGCAATCATCTGCGCAAGACCGCAAGGTTCGCTGCGCGAAGGCATGAGCATCACATCCGCGCCTGCGTAAATTTTACTTGCTATGTTTGCGCAAAACGCAATACTGACGCCAACCTTATCAGGATGGAGCCTGGCCATATCGCTGAAGAAAAGCTCGTAATCGTGGTCGCCCGTGCCAAGCAGCAAGAACTGTACATCAAGCTTCAAAAGGTCTTCCATCATGTATGTGATAAGGTCTATGCCTTTATGCTCCACAAGCCGCGATACCATGCACAAAAGCATCTTCCCCGGGGCTTTGGGCAGATTGAAGAGTTCCTGCAGATATGTCTTGTTCTTCACTTTCTTATCAACTGTCTCGGAATTGTAGTTAACCTTGAGTTCCTTATCCGTTTCGGGGTTATACAAGGCAATATCGATTCCGTTGATGATGCCGCACAGTTTGCCTTCGTTCTCGCGGATAATCGGCTCGAGCCCATACCCGCCTTCCTGCATGATCTCCCTGGCGTAAGATTCGCTGACAGTTGTGAGCCTGTCGCAGGCAACTATAGCGCCCTTCATGAGATTAATGCATTTATCATACTCAACGAGCCCCGCGTAACCTCCCCAAAGGTCAAACACGTCCGACAGGATAGCGGATGGGTATTTACCTTGATATTCCATATTATGAATCGTAAATACCGACCTGGTCTTCGGAAACTCCCCCGCAAACATTGTCTTTAGGTAAATCGGGACCAGCGCAGTTTGCCAGTCATGCGAATGTATGACATCCGGCTTGAACTTGAGAAACCCCATGACAGCGAACACAGCTTTTGAGAAGAACGCAAAACGCTCGCCGTCGTCGAAATAGCCGTAAATGCCTTCCCTATCGAAATAATGCCTGTTATCCACAAAATAATATGTGACACCGTCGCGCTTTAACTCAAAAATCCCGCAATACAGTTCCCGCCAGGCGAGCTTCACCGTTACCTCGCCTAAATGCTTCATCTCAGGTTCCCATTTCGTACGGAACGCCATATACATCGGCGCAACGACGCGCACATCGATATCCTCGTTGTCCGCGGCAATTGATTTCGCCAAAGCCCCTGCGACCTGGCCCATACCTCCCGTAGTGACAAACGGCTCCACCTCAGACACAGCATGCAGCAGCTTCAGTTTCTTTCTTGCTCTACTCATTTTCAGCAATACCTCCATAAACCATATTCAATAACCCGATCTGCACTCCCAAAATAATTCAATCAACACATAATACACCACAGTACCAAAAAACGCAATGTATAAATCCCGGCCTTACTTCTAATTCCAAATTATTATATGACTCTCCCGCGCTCAATATACACAGGATACGTCCGCGAACCCATCATGCCGCGGCTTTCCGTCACTTTGACCCCGACGTCGGTAATAACGCAATTGAGCGAAGCCGACTTTTCTATGACCGTTTCATCTTGGAGAATGCAGTTTTTGATAATAGCGCCCGCGCCGATTTTGACATTTCTGCATATAATGCTGTCAATAACCGTGCCATCAATCTGGCAGCCGTCCGCAATGAGCGAATTTCTTATATCCGCAGACTTCCCATACTTTGCCGGCAGCGAATCCCTGCGGTTTGTGAAAATGCGCCTGCCCTCGAAATCGAACAGGGCGTCGCGCTTATCCACATCAAGCATCTCCATGTTGTAGTTGAAAAACGTCTCAATGGAGGTAATATGCGCCGTGTATCCCTTAAACTCATACGCCATGACCCGCAGCCGCTCCAGCGAATCCCCTATCAATGCTCTGGAGAACCGCTGCATACCGCAGTTTTTCTCGCCTGCCGTCAGCTGGATAAAGAACTTCTTGTGAATGACATACGCGCCAAGCGAGACATTCTGCTTCTCGGTCGAGTAACGCCCGATGCTCACGCCATGTACGCGCCCGATATCGCTGATATCAAACACTATAGAAGTCTCCCTTTCTCCCGGGTTAATGACCTTTCTTGTATATATCGTCGTAACATCAGCGCCGAAATTCTTATGCGCCTCAATCGCCATCCTGTAATCAATGTTATACACAATGCTGCTGTCGGCAAGAATTATATAGTCGTCCTTGCAGTCGGCAATAAACTCCGCAGCCCTCTGAAGGGGGCCGTCAAGCTCGCTGTTGACGCTCTTGCGTTCATCAGCAAGATACGGCGGGAAAAACTTCACGCCGCCGGATTTGCGCGCGAGGTCCCAGTCCTTACCCATGCCGATATGGCCGATAAGCGACTGATAATGGCTGTTAAGCACCATTCCGATAGTAAGAATCCTGGAGTTGACCATATTCGAGAGCACAAAGTCAACAAGGCGGTATCTCCCGGCAAAACGCGCAGCAGACAGTGTCCTGATAGGGCTGCCGTCACCGGCGCGGTCGGGATGAGGATCGGATAAGCATAATCCTGCGTACATATCAGTTGTCCCCCTTTCTTCTGTTTTTCTCAGTCTTGATGACGCTGCCCCGCTCGTAGACCGTCAGCTTCCCGCCGCTTTGAAGCGGCTGGCCGGCCGTCGCGCCATCGCTTACCACGATGTTTTCATCGAGTATCGAATAATCCACCGTCGCGTTTTTGCCTATATGCACATTGCTCATTATAACGCAGTCCCTGACTACAGCGCCTTCCTCAACTATGACATTGTCGGATAAAATACTGTTCTCCACGCTGCCGTAAATCTCGCAGCCCTCTGTGATAAGGGCATTTTTGATGCTGCCTGTCGGCGAAACGAAGTGAGGCGGCCTCCCGGATGTCTTTGAAAGGATGTGCCATTTCTCAAAACCGAGATGCAAGTCCTCGAGCAGGTCCATATTCGCCTGCCACAGACTCTCCTCCGTACCGACATCCTTCCAATAACCGTCGAAGCGGTAAGCAAACAGCTTTCGGTTGTCTTTGAGCATTGCCGGGATGAGGTCATGCCCGAAATCATGCGTAGACCCGGGATCTTCGGCATCCGCATTCAGGTAGTCGCGCAAAATGCGCCAGTTGAAGATATATATCCCCATCGAAGCCAGATTGTTTTTTGGATGCTCCGGCTTTTCCTCGAAAGTTACGATGCTGTCATCCGGGTTCGTGTTCATGATCCCGAAGCGGCTGGCATCTTTGATCGGCACTTCAATCACAGCAATCGTGCAGTCGGAGCGGATTGCTTTGTGGTGGTTGAGCATCGCCGCGTAATCCATTTTATACACATGGTCCCCCGCCAGAATGAGAACATACTCAGGACTGTACCGCTCAATAAAGTCCTGATTCTGATAGACAGCGTTCGCCGTCCCGCTGTACCAGGCGGTGCCTCCCGGTTTGCTGTGAGGCGGCAGTATCGACACGCCCCCGTGGAGCATGTCAAGGTCCCAGTGCTGCCCCTTGCCGATGTAGTCGTTGAGCAGCAACGGCTGATACTGCGTCATCACTCCGACAGTGTCAATGCCAGAACGCACGCAGTTCGTCAGCGGGAAATCAATTATCTTATACTTCCCCCCGAATGCGACTGCCGGCTTTGCCATCTGCTCCGTAAGCGATTTAAGCCTAGACCCCCTGCCCCCCGCAAGCAGCATCGCAATGCACTTTTTATGATCCGCTAAAATCATACATATATCCCCTTTCAATAATATAATCCAAATTCCTCATTGCTTAATTCCCGATCCCTCATTACTCAATACTCAGTTTCTCATCCAAATTCATTTCTTTATCCAGCATAAAGCAAACCGTCGACAATGCCGGCGCGGTCAGGTTCAGGCTTTGCTCATGGCCATGCAAAGGTATGCTGTCAGTGGTTACTGTATCATTCTTCTGCCCCCATCCGCCATATTCGGGTAAATCGGAATTAAAGACCTCATTATACACACCCTTATCAGGAACCCCTATGCGGTAATTATGCCTTGTAACCGGCGCAAAATTCATAAGCACGATGAGCTTCCTGCCGCTCTTGTCCATACGCATAAATGCAATTATGTTCTGGTCTTTATCCCCTGCGCTGATCCAGTCAAAACCCTCCCATGAGTAGTCAATCTCCCATAACGCAGGCGTTGCAAGATAAAATTCCCCCAGCTTGCGGACAAAATGCCGCAGATTATTATGCATTGGATAATCCAGTAATATCCAGTCCAGCTCAGAATTGACGTTCCACTCCGTAAACTGCCCGAACTCCGCTCCCATGAATGTAAGCTTCTTTCCCGGATGGGTCATCATATAGCCCATAAACGCCCGCAGTCCGGCGAATTTCACATCATACTCCCCGGGTATCTTATCAAGCAGCGATTTTTTTCCATGAACGACCTCGTCATGCGATAACGGCAGGATATAGTTCTCGCTGAACGCATAAAGAAACGAGAAAGTCAGCTTGTTATGAACTTCCTTCCTGTAAACAGGGTCTGTCTTCACATACTCAAGCATATCGTTCATCCAACCCATGTTCCACTTGAAGTTAAAGCCCAAACCGCCGTCATGTATCGGCTTTGTAACAAGCGGCCATGCCGTGGATTCCTCTGCTATCATCATCACCTGAGGATGAAACTCAAATACAGCCTTGTTCAGTTTTCTTAAAAAGGCTATCGCATCAAGGTTTTCATTGCCGCCATATGTGTTCGGGAGCCATTGCCCGCCTTCCCTGCCATAATCAAGATACAGCATCGAGCTGACCGCATCAACCCGAAGCCCGTCTGCATGGTATTTCTCGAGCCAGTAAATAGCGTTTGAAACCAAGAACGACTGGACCTCCGTGCGCCCATAATCAAAACATCTCGTTCCCCACTCCTCATGCTCACGCCGGTCTAAGCCGTGACACTCGTAAAGATAACTGCCGTCATACTCGATAAGCCCATGCTCATCTTTTGGGAAATGCGCAGGCACCCAGTCGAGAATCACGCCTATCCCCGCCTGATGGCAAAGATCGACAAACCTCATAAAATCATGCGGATTGCCATGCCGCGAAGTCGGCGCGAAGTATCCGCAGATCTGATAACCCCAGGAGCCGGCAAAAGGATGCTCCATGACAGGCATGAGTTCGATATGCGTATAGTTCATCTCCTTCACATAAGGAATAAGCTGTTCCGCAATCTCCGCATAACTGAGAAAACCCCCGTCCCCTCTCCTGCGCCAAGACCCGAGATGTACCTCATATACATTGACAGGGCTGTCATAAATGCTTTTTTTACGCGATGCCTTCTGCCACTTGGAGTCTTTCCACTTATAACCGTCAATATCAAAGACCATAGAAGCCGTAGCCCCTTCAGTCTGAGCAAAAAAAGCATAAGGGTCTGATTTGAGAACCGTATTGCCGCTGCCTGAAGTAATCGAATATTTATACCTCTGCCCTGAATACAGCCCCTCAACAGTAACCTCCCAGACACCGCCGTCCGAAATTCGTTTCATCGAACAAACTCCCGCATTCCAGTCATTGAAGTCCCCGGTTAAATAAACATCCCTCGCCCCCGGCGCCCATGTCCGGAAAACAGCAACACCCGACTTTGAGTCGAAATGGCACCCCAGAAAATCATGCGCGCGGTAATTAGTCCCCTGATGAAAAAGATATACCGGAAGGTCAAGGGCAGTCTGAGTATCTGACATAACAAATCCTCCAAAAAAAGAAATAATGTATATAACCCATTATACACATTATTTCCCGAAAGATAAAGCATGAAAGTTGTAAAAAATTATCTTTTTACATCAAATTGTTACCGGTCACGGAATAGGAAAATCTTCAATGCCGGTGAGGACGGCTATTTATGTGCCCCGTAGAGCGCAACCATGGACGGTGGAGCGTTCGCGAATTGAAACATGACGTTTCATTGAGCGACA
>Ga0099364_10001278_pt1 | contig 41966 bp, 29 predicted proteins | sample TergutTh196P3_FD_73070 | JGI IMG/M metagenome (GOLD analysis project Ga0099364, IMG submission 73070) | Microcerotermes parvus P3 segment gut microbial communities from Pointe-Noire, Republic of the Congo - Th196 P3 | ecosystem: Host-associated > Arthropoda: Insects > Digestive system > Gut ...
TTGTTGCTCGAAGAGTTCGTCGAACTACCGCCGACGGACGGTTCGGAAGCCGACTGGAAGGCGGACATTCAATCGATGCTCGACCAACTGGTCGTTTGTTGCCGAACGGTCGACCCGCAAAGCACGGAGGAAACGCTCGAACGGGCCAAAGAACCGCGGAACGACGACGCCATGTAGAAAAAACTGAAGCGCAAGTTTTGATTGTGTCTCTTATTTATCGATCCTGGTGCAATTTTTTGATTCGTTCGACGATTGCGCTGTGCATTTGACTGACCCTACTTTCGGAAAGGTCCAATGTGATACCGATTTCCCGCATCGTCAGTTCCTCATAATAATACATGATGATCACCATCCGCTCCGTTTTGTTGAGTCCCTTTGTGAACGACCGGATCAGATCGATTTTTGCGAGTCGTTCCGTCGGGTCCTCACTGCGTTTGTCGGCCAGGAAATCAACCTCGCGGACGTCCTTTGCCCCATCATCGTCTCCCCAGCTTTTGTCCAGGCTCGTAATGTTGACACTGTGCGTCTCAGTAAAAAGTTCCCGTAACTCTTCGACGGGAATACCCAGATGCTCCGCAATTTCCGGGTCCGTCGGCTTGCGTCCGAATTGTCCTTCAAGCACTTTGTACGCATCGTTCAATTTGCTCGCCTTGGAGCGCACCCCTCGTGGCACCCAGTCCATATTCCGTAGTTCGTCGACGATTGCCCCTTGGATTCTCTGAATACTGAACGCCTCAAATCGGACGCCGCGGCTCATATCGTAAGCCGCAATGGCGTCCATCAGACCAAAAGTTCCCGCTGAAATCAGGTCGTCCAGTTCGATTCCTTCCGGTAACCGTTCCCAAGTCCGTTGTGCCCGCTGCCGGACGAGTGGCATGTACCGTTCGACGAGCCGATTGCGGTTCTCGGCCGTCGGCTTTGCTTTGAAAATGGCCCAAAGCTGGTCACCATCGTCATGGACGATAGCGTTCCTACGAAGCTGTTCTACGCGTTCTTGTTCCATCCGGACAATTCCTTATTCAAAACCAAGGAAGCGGGAGAATATCCCCGTTACCGATGCGGAACGATAACGATTTTCCCAAAATAAGGGAAGTACAGTTTTCGGAAAAAAATGCCGGTGCTGGATTTGAAACACTCAGGCTTGAAAAATGCCCGTTTTTGAGGTAGAATGAGATACTATGAGTAGTGTTGCGTTGCCAACAGAATCCGGGCGGTCCGCCTCGCCGCCGAGTTCGGAGTCCGTGGCCCACAGGTCGTTACCGTCTTCCGAAAGCGGGCCGGGTGATTCGGCCTATGCCACCGCCATCGACGAACCGGTCGCCCGTTCGAGTAACGAACTTATTCCGCATCCAAGCTCCGGTGCCCAAGTACCGCTTTCCTCTTCGCTAGGTGAGACTCTGGAAGGTTACGCCTCCGGAATATTGCCGCCGGGTACAATGCTTGGGCATTTCGTCATCCGGAGCTTGATTGGCGGCGGCGGCATGGGACGAGTCTATTTGACGACCGACACCGCACTGGACCGAAAGGTTGCCCTCAAAGTCTTGCACCGCCAGCGGCCCAACGACCAGGGCACCGTCGCCCGGTTTATGAACGAGGCACGATCTGCCGCCCGACTCAATCACGAGCATATTGCTCAGGTTTATTTTGCTGGCGAAGAGTCGGGAATTCCGTTTATCGTTTTTGAGTACGTCGAGGGAACCAACATCCGGACGCTCGTCGAAGAAAACGGCCTCTTTTCGGTTCCTCAGGCGGTTATTTACCTCATCCAAATCGCCAATGCGCTGACCCACGCGGCGGCGCACGGTGTCATCCATCGGGACGTCAAGCCATCCAATATCTTGATTACGCCGTCCGGTCGCGCCAAATTAATCGATATGGGACTCGCGAGATTGCTCGATCCATCGGAATCGCAAGCCGACTTGACGGCAAGCGGCGTTACTTTGGGAACTTTCGACTACATCTCGCCGGAACAGGCCCGAGATCCGAGAGCTGCCGACATTCGGAGCGACATTTACTCTCTCGGCTGCACGTTCTTTTTTATGCTGACCGGACAACCGCCCTTTCCGGAAGGCACCGTATTACAAAAACTGCTCCAACACCAAGGCGATGAGCCGCCGGATGTTCGCACTTTCCAACCGGATATTCCGCCGGAAGTCGCAATGCTCATCCAAAAAATGATGGCAAAGGCCCCTCGGCAGCGCTTTCAAACCCCCAGTCACCTCGTCGACTCGCTCATCCAAGTCGCCGAAATGCTCGGACTCCGACCTTCGGAACCTGGCAAGCTCGATTGGACGATGGGATTACCGACTCGGAAATCAATCGTCGAAAAACACCTTCCTTGGTTTGCCGCCGTTTCCGTCCTTCTCCTCCTGTTTGCCGGATTGCATTTCCTATGGAATCAGGGCGATTCGACCGCCTTTCCACCGTTTCCGATCATTGACATTACTGATCCGCCAATCGTCGAATCACAAACGGAGCCGACGCGTTTTTTGTCGACACCCTTTGGTCCGGAAAGCGATCAGCGGAGTTCCCCTTCTCCGTCACCGAATGAACGCGTTTCATTGAGACTCCGACATTTAACGCCACACTTTGACTTTGTGACAGGAAAAGAATCTCTCGGAATTGATTTAGCCGCTGCTGCTATTTCCGTCGATTGGCATCCTTCAGAGTGGAAAGCGGGACTTTTCGGAGCACAGTCGTTTACGCAAATTAAGGAATTGAATGTTTCCTCGTCCGGTTATGGCGAAAGCGTCTCCCTTCGTTTGACAGTCGACCCCAGTGGCAATACGCCCGGCGCGTACATCTCACTCAGTACCGCACTTGCGGAGGCAGGTAAACGGGCAACCATCGAACTCAAATGGAACGGAACGCTTAGCGTCGACCCGATCACATTTAACGACCGTGACTTGAGTATCGTTGCGGCAAATGGCTACACGCCGCTGCTGAGTTTCAAACCGACCGACACGACGTATTTTCCCCAAAATTCACGTAGCATGTTTGCCTTGAACGACTGCTCGTTGGAGTTTCGGGATGTTGCCGTCGAAATGCGAATTAGTCAAGACGTTCTCGCCTCCCGCTGGACGCTTTTCGAACTTTTCGGAACGAATAACCTGACGTTTATCCAGTGTTGCTTGACGATCCAAAACGCAACGCCGGATTCTTCCGCTTATCACCAAGAAGTCGCATTTTTCCGCAACAGTCCGCCGCAGGTGGGGTTCGAAAATCTGACCGTCGAGAGTTCTCCACCCCCTCCCGGATGGTACAGACTGTCGTCTCCGAGCCGGCCCCGATCAGGGGTGCAAATTAAACTTTCCGACTCGTTACTCCGCGGCGAAGGTGTCGCCCTTCAGTGTGAAGCGGCCCAAGAGGTCGATTTCCAACTGGAACATTCTTACGTTGCTTTGGCCAAAAATTTCGTCCAAGTCGAAGACATTAAACGAACCATCAGGCGGGACACTACGGTCCGCGTTTCGTTGGATCGTGTGTTCGTTTACGGTCAGCACTCTCTTGTCCGGCAGAACCGCAGTACGGTATTGTCCGAACTGCTCCAAATGGAATTCAATGTTCGCTCATCGATCATCCGTCTGAACCAAACACCGCTTGCCGAACTGCAAGGCTATGTGTTTCCGTCCAAGGAAGAATCGCCACTCCGCTGGAGTGGCACCGGAAATTACCTGCAATATGTTGCCTCTGGATGGAAACTACGACCGATCAATCCGTCCAGTGAAACGGAAACCGCAGACGAAATGACGCTCGCCGAATGGGACGACCGAATGGACGTTACGTCGATAATCGACCAACTTACTCTGCCGGAAATCCGTCGGGCAACGCACCGGCTGATTCCCACCGAACTGTTGCCGGATACCTTCATCAATCCCTCAGATGTCGGCCCCGCTCGCAATCGCACCCTGCGATTGCCCCGCGATTGGAATACGGAACCGTAGGCTTTCGTTGAAAAGGAACAATACCGTTAAAATACCGCTATGGACAAAAACGTCGCGCAGCAGAAAATACTCGGACTCGTTGAAAAGTTTAACGCACAACGAGAACACTACGAAGGCACCCAATCCAATGAAACACTGTACAACGAAACCCAGTGTCGGGAAGATTTTATCAGCCCTCTCTTTGCCGCTCTCGGCTGGGACATCGAAAATAGAGAAAGGCTGTCTCCTACCTATCGTTCCGTCCGACTCGAAAACCGACTCGTCGGGGACGGAACAAGCCGATCCTCCGACTATTCTTTTTGGATAGGAAAAGAACGTGTATTCATTGTCGAGGCAAAAAAGCCGAGTCTCCACCTCAAAGAAGGAAAGACTGCGGACCTTGCCGCGTTCCAACTTCGCCGCTATGGTTGGAGTGCCGGTCTTACCGTGAGCATCGTTACCAATTTCAAGGAACTTGCCGTCTACGACTGCACGAAAAAACCTCACGAAAGCGACAAGGCGAGTACCGCCCGACTGAATTATCTGTCGATGGACGATTACAGCGGTCTCCAAAAAACACTCGGCGACATCCGGCCCGGCTTCGACTACCTCTGGGAAGTTTTCGGTTACGAAAACGTAAGACGCGGCGGATTGGAAAAATATACAAATACGGATGAACTGAAAAAAGGAATCCTAACGGTCGATGATTCGTTCCTGAAGTTTCTGGAAGATTGGCGGCAAAAGTTTGCGACATCAGTTTTACGCGACAATAAAGAGTTGACCGAATGGGAACTCAATGTTGGTGTGCAACAAATACTTGACCGTGTGGTCTTTCTGCGATTTGCTGAGGATCGGGATGTGGAAAAAATCGGTACTTTGTCAAAGGCGTTGAACACACAAGAGTCAGGCGGCATTTACAAAAATCTTTACGGATTGTTTGAACTGGCGGATGATAAATACAATGCAGGTCTTTTTGATATGAAAAAAGACACTGTGAGTAAAAATCTTATCGTTGATAACACTCTTCTCAAGAAATTCGTTAAGGGACTTTACTATCCCGGTCCCTACGATTTTCAAGCGATGCCTGTGGAGATTTTGGGGAGTGCTTATGAACGTTTTTTGGGCAAGACGATCCGCATTGTTTCCGGCAGATATGCGAAGGTAGAGGAAAAGCCGGAGGTTCGCAAGGCAGGCGGTGTGTATTATACCCCGCAGTATATTGTTGATTACATTGTCGCGAACACGGTCGGCAAATTAATAGAGGGTAAAACGCCGAAAGAAGTTTCTAAAATAACAATACTCGATCCTGCGTGCGGTAGCGGCTGTTTTCTGTTGGGTGCGTACCAGTATCTGCTTGATTGGCATCGCAATTATTATACCGAACATCTTCCGCCGTCGAAGGGACGAAGGACTGATCCCCTCACGCCGGATGGCCAGTTGACTATTGAAGAGAAGAAACGTATTTTGTCGAGCAATATCTTCGGTGTTGACATTGACATTATTGCCGTCGAATTTACAAAGTTGAGTCTCCTCTTAAAATGTATGGAAGGCGAACACGCCAGTGTGTTTCAACGGTTGAAACTTTTTCACGAACGTCTGCTGCCGAATATCAACGGGAATATATGTGTCGGCAACAGTTTAGTGGACACGGATTTTTACGACTTGGGACTCGGCGAATCGGTTGAGCGGGTGGTCAAGCCATTTAACTGGCAGCGGGCGTTTCCCGATGCGTTCAAACAGGGCGGATTTGATTGTGTCATTGGCAATCCGCCATATGTTAAAAAAGAGCATTTTTCCGAGGAAACAGCGGCATCATTGCAAGCGATGTGGAATTATGTTGCCGACTTGTATGTCCATTTTATTTTCAAGAATTACGAATTAACAAAAACCGGCGGTTTGATTTCGCTTATTGTTAATGACGGATTTATGGGATTTAGAAGTACAGCAAAAATCCGTGAACTGTTTTTTGAAAACGATTTGAAGACAATTACACAATGTCCAGCCGAAACATTTCCGCAGGCAACGATTTACACTGCAGTTTTTGTTTTGTGCAAACGTCCAAGTCCCAATCGCACCTACGAAACAAGTCGATTTGTGTGTGTATCGAAAAAATTGGACAAGACTCTTGTTCGTAATTTTAAGCAGATCAATTGCGGTAAAGTTCCCTATAAATTGTCATCGCATCTTGTTTACAATCGACTCATCATCGGAAACGATTTTGTTCCGATTTTCAACAAGTTCGCCAAGTTCGCCAAGTTGAAAGATATATGTTCCGTCTTGGATACGGGGATGCATACGGGCAACTGTCGTGGGCAACTGTTATTCAAAACAAAGGAGCGCAATAGTTTGAAAAAAGTATTGCAAGGACGGCAAATATCACGGTACTGTTTTGATTGGAATTCGCCCAACGCTAAATATAAATGGTGCAACATAAACTATGAGCCGTTGAATAGGCATGGCATCGGACGTGGAGGCAAGAAAAGCAAACAGAAGGAGTACTGGCACTGGTGCGGTGATATAAACAATCATTTGGTGGCTGAAAAGATTTTGCTACGGCAGACGGATGACGATCTCATTGCTTGTTACATTAACAGGGGGAAAGATGGTTTGTATTATACAGACAACACGTTGCATACCGTTTTGCCCAAAAACGGTTTTTCGCCGAAATTCGTTTTGGGCTTGTTAAATAGTAGACTCTTGAACAGAATCTATCATTTTATTTCGCAGGAACGCGGCAAAGCGATGGCGCAAGTAAAAACGCAAGTCGTAGAATCCATTCCGTTACCTCAACTTAATTTATCGCACGATTTAGATAAGATTACTCACAATAAAATTGTTCATGCAGTGGAGCAATTACTTGACCTGTATCCGAATATTCCCGTGACAGTACTAGCAGAGCAAAAACGGCTCGAGGATAAAATCGCTCATTTTGAGAAACGGATAGATGAACTCGTCTATCAACTTTACGGCTTGACGGACGAGGAAATCGCCATTGTGGAGGGCGACGCATGAAACCGGAGTAACTCGGAGCCGACTACGAATCGATTCTCGACAACAAACTGAGGTTGGGGCGTAAACGTCAAGACGTTCCACGCCGCCCAGAGAATCCGTAGCGTTCATGTCCAAAAAGTATACGACGCATACGGCCAATGGCGAGCGTCGCAAACCGACACGGCTAATTCTCCAGAACGTCCGTCTCTCGATTCTTCGCCAATTCGTTGGCGAGGTCTTCGAACTTTTTGGTCAGTGTCTGGATTTCTTCCTTCGTTTCGTCGCGGACATCTTCGGAAAAGACTTTTGCCTTCTCCGAGTTATCGGCTTGTTTATTGCCGTCGCGGCGAACGTTACGGATCGCAATTTTCGTGTCTTCGAGAACTTCCCGAATCCGCTTGACCATCGTTTGGCGAACCTGCGTCGAAAGCGGCGGAACGTTGATCCGCACGACTCGCCCGTCATTGTTCGGCGTGTAACCGAGATCGGAAGCGACAATCGCCTTCTCAATGTCTTTGAGCGTACCAATATCGAAAGGCCGAATCACGATTTGGTTCGACTCCGGACAGGCAATGGTCGCAATCTCTTTGAGCGAACAGGGAGCGCCGTAGACCAAGACCTTGACCGAATCGACGAGTCCCGGATTCGCTCGGCCCGTTCGGATACCGGTCAAATCGCGTTTTAACTTTTCGACCGCTTTTTCCATCCGGTCTTCGACATCCAAAAGAATTTCGTCATCTTGCATGGCTTTTCCTCCAATAAAATTTAGCCGGTACTCCGGCTTTTCTCATCCCCTCTCCCTCTGGGAGGTCTTTTTAGACACGGGTTAGGGAGAGGGCATTTCGGCGTGAAAATACCCATCGTCCCTCACACTCCCCCGTAGGAAAGGGGACTCCACATTCATTTTTAATACGCTCTAGTGCTCCTTCATTGCGCTGCGTTCCATTCCGGCTTTCGTTTGGACGGCACATTTTGCACCAGTCGGAATGGAGCGTAGCGAAATAACGGACGACTACTCCCATTCAATCGTTGCCGGAGGTTTGGAACTGATGTCGTAAACGACACGGTTGACGCCGTCGACCTCGTTGATGATCCGTGTCGACAGTCTACGGAGCAGATCGTCAGGAAGTGGCGTCCAGTCGGCGGTCATAAAATCCTCCGTGTTCACGCAACGAATGGCCAAAGCGTCTTCGTAGGTTCGGCAGTCGCCCATTACGCCGACGCTCTTGACCGGAAGCAACACGACAAACGCCTGCGAAATTTCCCGATAGAGTCCGGCAGCCCGGATTTCTTCGATCAAAATGGCGTCCGCCTCCCGAATACAGTCGAGTCTCTCCTTCGTCACCTCGCCGAGACAGCGGACCGCCAGGCCCGGTCCCGGAAACGGATGCCGCCAGACGAAATCCTCCGGCAAGCCCAGTTCGATGCCGAGTTGCCGAACTTCGTCCTTGAACAGTTCCCGGAGCGGTTCGACAAGATCGAAGCCGAGTTTCTCCGGCAGGCCGCCAACGTTATGATGCAACTTGATCGTTGCCGCCGGTTTGCCGCTGCCGCCATCCAAACTGACACCGCTCTCAATGACATCGGGGTAAATCGTTCCCTGAGCAAGGAATTTGGCGTTTTTGTATTTCTTCGCTTCGACGGTAAAAACGTCGATAAAATGGTGTCCGATGCGTTTGCGTTTTTCCTGCGGTTCTTCGATTCCGGCAAGGCGTGCAAGGAAGTCCGCCGAAGCGTCAACGACGGTCAATTCAACGTCAAAATGCTGTCCGAAGGCTTCGACAACGTTGGCGATTTCGCCTTTCCGCATCATGCCGGTGTCGACGAGGATGCACTTGACCTGCTTGCCAACGGCTTTGGAAAGAATCGCGGCGACCACGGCGGAATCGACGCCGCCGGAAAGAGCGCAGATGACCTCGGCGTCGCCGATTTCCTTACGGAAGCGTTCCACAGCGGCGGCGGCGTAGTTTTTCATCGTCCACTCACCACTACAGCCGCAGATACTGCGGGCGAAGTTGCAAAACCACTTCGGACCATACGTCGTGTGGACAACCTCCGGGTGAAGTTGGATACCCCAAATCGGTTTCGCACGGTGTTTGATAACGCAAATCGGACTGCTCGCCGACGTTGCCAAGAGATCGAAGTCCGGCGGCAAAGCGGAGACGTAATCACTGTGTGTCATCCAAACTTGTTGCGTCGTCGGTGTCCCTTGGAAGAGTTCCGAATTCGCTCCGATTGCGTTCAATTCGAGCACAACCCGACCGTTTTCCGGAGCGTTCGACGGCGAAACGGTACCGCCGAACATCTTCGTAATGACCTGCATTCCATAGCAGATACCGAGTATGGGGATACCCAATTCGAATATTGCCGGATCACAAAGCCGGACATCGGGTTTGTAGACACTAGCCGGGCCGCCGGACAAGATGATACCCTTCGGTGCAAGGCGCTGGACTTCCGCCGCCGGAATAGTGTACGGAACGACACGGGAGTATACGCCGCATTCCCGCACCCGCCGCGCAATGAGTTGAAGGTACTGAGAACCAAAATCAAGGATGAGAATTTGTTCGCTTTGCATAACATTTAGCCGATACTCCGGCGCAATTTCATATTACCTATGACACCGGAGGGCGGCATTGAAACCGAATTGTCCACGGTTTCAACGCCGGTATGGGATTACTGAGGTTGTCCAGATCGACATACTTGGCAATGACTGGATCGGTGTAATGCCGTAAAATATCGGCGGCAATGCGAGGATCGCTCATTACTTTTCGGACAAACCCATCGTGCGGATTCAATCCCAGCGGCTTCGTGTTGTGCCGTTTCGATCTTTTCATGCACCCATTTTACATTGGACTGCGGGGGATTCAAGTCGGGATTGCAACAGTAGAACTGTAAAGTCAAAAGTTTATCCTGTGGGGTAGTCTCTTGCGTAGGAGGAGGGACGGATTGCATTTTCACCCGATAGCACTCAACGAACAAGGAGGTTCCTATGAACACCGCGTCCCTCAACACCCTCGTCAACGTCCTCAAAAATCGACCGATCCCTTTGCCCCAAAAGGAGTTAGGCATACCTATTACGGCACCCTTTCGCCTTGGCTCCTCTGTATGCACGGCTCGGACTCCTCGCCAGAATTCCCTACATCGCACAAATCCAACGGTGGGCCGAAAAACATTGGCACTCCTTCCTTGCCCCACTCGGATTCAAACGAAATAAACCGCCCACCGACACCGCCATCTCCCGAATTCTGGCAAAAGCCTCCCTCGAAGAACACTCCCATTGGGGCGCGGGTGTGGGATCCGGGATTCGAAACCCGATCCCGCCCCCGAATTTGCCGTCGCAACACGGTTGCGATTATTTGTTTCAACTCAAGGAGAATCAAGGCGATGCACACGAAGCCGTGGTTTATTGCTTCAAAGACGCGGAAACGACGGAGCCGGACCATATTAGTTACGGTAAAAAAGGGGCGACGTTGACGTTCGCAAACAGTGGTGTGACATTGATACCGTCGAATATTTTCACTATTCCCCCAGAAAAGCCTGTCAACTTACCAGGTTTAACAGAAATTAAACCTGGCAGGTCTACTGCCCCAATGCCTACGCACCCATTTCCTGCCATTTTGGCAGTCAGGGACAGATTTCAAAAATTTTCTCTCAAAATCAATTTCCCTAACTTCAATTTTGAAAGGGTATTACAGCGAAAAAAATTTTTTTAGGCAATGTGGCACGACGGTTGCGGGTCAATAAGGCGAGGTTGTTTTAACGACCACTACCAGAAGTAAAGAAAGGACTACTACCATGGCTGCCAGCGAAAAAATTATCGGCATTGATCTCGGAACGACGAACTCCGTCGTTGCCGTGATGGAAGGCAAAGACGTTAAAGTCATTCCAAACGCGGAAGGCAATCGGCTGACGCCGAGTGTCGTGGCGTTCACGGACGGCGGCGAAAACCTCGTCGGCGAACCCGCACGGCGGCAGGCCGTGACGAATCCGACGCGGACAGTCGGTTCGATCAAACGGTTTATGGGCCGTCGCCATCAGGAGGTTGCGAACGAAGAAAAGATGGTCCCCTACAAAATCATCGGGAACCGGGAGGATTACGTCAAAATTGACATCAACGGCAAACAGTACACGCCGCCGGAAATCTCCGCGATGACGCTCCGCAAACTCAAGGAAGCCGCCGAAGCCTATCTCGGACACCGGGTCAACAAAGCGGTCATCACCGTTCCGGCCTATTTCAACGACGCCCAGCGGCAAGCGACCAAGGACGCCGGAGAAATCGCCGGACTCAAGGTCGAACGGATCATCAACGAACCGACGGCGGCGTCCCTCGCCTATGGTTTGGACAAGAACGTCAACCAGAAGATCGTTGTCTTCGACCTCGGCGGCGGAACCTTTGACGTTTCGTGCCTCGAAGTTGCGGACGGCGTGTTCCAAGTCCTCAGCACGAGCGGCGACACGCATCTCGGCGGCGACGATTTCGACGAAGTGCTTATCAATCACGTTGCCGAGGATTTCAAGTCGCAGCAGGGCATCGACCTCCGCAAGGACGCGATGGCGCTCCAACGGCTTCAGGAAGCCTGCGAAAAAGCCAAGCGAGAACTCAGCGCGGCTCAATCGACGGACATCAATCTGCCGTTCATCACGGCGGATCAAAACGGTCCCAAACACCTCCAATTCAAACTGACCCGGTCGAAGTTCGAACAATTGACCGACCATTTGGTCGAACGCTGCCGCGGTCCCGTTATGCAGGTACTGAAAGATGCCAAACTGCAACCGCGAGACATCGACGAAGTCGTCCTCGTCGGCGGTTCGACCCGAATTCCGAAGGTCCAGGACTTGGTCCGAACCGTGTTTGGCAAGGATCCGCACAAAGGCGTCAACCCGGATGAAGTCGTGTCAATCGGTGCCGCAATCCAAGGCGGCGTCCTCGGCGGCGAAATCCGCGACGTGGTGCTTCTCGACGTTACGCCACTGTCGCTCGGCATCGAAACGCTCGGCGGCATTATGACGAAACTTGTCGAACGCAACACGACGATTCCGACGGAGAAAAAGCAGGTTTTCAGCACGGCGGACGACAACCAAAACGCCGTAACGGTCAAGGTTTATCAGGGCGAGCGGGAAATCGCGGCTCATAATCGTCTGCTCGGACAGTTCAACCTCGAAGGCATTCCGCCGGCTCCGCGCGGTGTGCCGCAAATTGAGGTTTCCTTCGATCTCGATGCCAACGGAATCCTGAACGTCTCCGCCAAAGACCTCGGAACGAAGAAGGAAACGAAGGTTCGTATCGAACAGTCGTCCGGTTTGTCCGATGCGGAAATCGATAAGATGCGTCGGGATGCCGAACTCCATGCCGAAGAAGACAAGGCACGCCGCGAACTGGTCGAAGCGAAGAACGGTGCCGAATCGTTGTGCTTCCAACTCGAAAAGTTGCTTAAAGAACACGATGCCACGGTCTCGCAAACCGATAAGGATGCGATCAATGCTGCAATCGGCAAGACTCGTGAAGCGATTGCGAGCGACGACTTGGCAGCGATCAAATCGGCAACGGAGCAACTCGAGCAGGCTTCTCACGCAATGAGCAAGGCGATGTACGAAGCGGCGCAGCAGACGGCAGCCGGTGGACAGCAGCCGGCAGCGGAACCTACCGCTCCGAAGGCCGATGACGATGCCATCGATGCCGAATTCGAAGTCAAATAATTTGACCGGTGTTCCGGCGCACACTGAGGCCCTTGCCTAAGCAAGGGATACAGCGGACGTACCCTACGCAGTGGGCTCTGTGAGGAAGCGGATCGTTGCGTAGGCTTCGTAGATCAATGCAGTGCTTGTTGCTCCGGCGTCATAATGGCCGACGGTTCTTTCGCCAAGGTTTTTTGCTCTGCCGAACTTTGCGGCGAGGTTTTTCGTCGATTCGGCTCCGTCCTTTGCGGCTTTGGCGGCGGCGGCGAAGATCGTCGGTAATGTCTCGCCGGTTCCTTTAAGTGCTGTCATCGCACCAATTGCCGGAATCAGGGCGTCCATCAAGGTCTTGTCACCAACGGCGGCCTTGGTGAACAGTCGGATGTTATTCAAACCGGATTCGAACATGGCAATCGTTTCGTCCGGCGAAAGGGCATCCGATGGAGCGGCTTCGGACATTCCGACGTAAAACGAGCCGGTCAGCGAACTGGTCGACCCACTGGCTTCGCTCATCACGGCCCAACCAACGGCGGAAAGGATTTCCGCCATGGAACCGTTTGTCGTTGCGGCAGCGTTGGTTGCAGCTCTCATAGCGGCGAGGATGGCTGTACCGTGGTCGCCGTCGCCGGTCGCACTGTCAAGGGCGTTGAGCAAACCGACATTCGCCTCAATGGAAGAAAGAGCCGTCGAGAAAAATGTTCGAAGGGATTCTACGGTAAACATTGTTCGATAGGGAAAACAGGACACAGGAACAGCACAATCCTATCACGCCAAGCGGCGAAATGCAATCGGTCGGAGTAGTCCGACTGTGGAGCGAGGAGTTGGGGGCGAGCCAAGTTGTGAAAAAACATGTCGGGCCGTAAAATATTTGTCCTCGCAAATCACTGTTATTCGCGGTGCCGAGCCCTTGAACCGTTTCCGAGAAGGCAATCGTATTCGATGAACCGTCTGTCAATGAAGCAAAACCGTATTGTTTCGGGTAGAAAACAACGCTGTCCGGTGCTCGTGTGTAACTGCCGGTAAACACACCACTATATTGGGACAGATGACCACAGGTCGTCCCGTTGGCGGAATAGGCGTTATTCGTGAAATCCCTTAGCGTAGACGCATTCGCCGCTTGTGCCGGATTATAGACCCATTCGCGTCCGAAACAGGCAACGACATTGTGCAGTGAGTAACTATATGCGGGAGTGTTGCCCGCTTGTCGATGGCGTCCGTTCGTCGGATCGGAGGGACAGGAGAACATCGGCATACGGAGGTCGAAAAGCAACGTCACATTGGGTGCAGTTGCATAGCCCACCGAGTAATCATATTGACTGGCAATCGCCAATTGCTCCATAAACGGCAAGATTTTTGTAACCCATGTTCCCGACATGTTGCTGTGAGCCCCGTAACAAAAGGTGTCCCAGGTGTCATGGTAGTTGTGCAGAGCCAAAGTGACTTGCTTGAAGTGGTTCGAACATTGCATTCTTCTTGCCGCTTCACGGGCCGACTGAACGGCTGGCAACAGCAACCCGATCAACACACCGATGATCGCAATGACGACCAGAAGTTCGACCAACGTAAACGCGGAGCGGAGAGAAACGATTGTTGTTTTGCTCATTGCCTTTTATTTGGTTTTGATTGTTTTTGAAACGGAGATTTGTTTGACCGTTTCCATGCCGAAGATTTCCGTTCACGTTCCGATAACCCGATCTGGCGAACGGAATCTCTCGACATTTCACCGGACATTATCGACGAAAAACGTTAAGAAACGATGAAGAAAAGATAAATTCGGCGTTAAGTTTTCTGCGGGACTTCATTCCACGGAAATGCTGGCATCGCCTTCCATAATGCCGAGTTCCCCGCTTTCGACAAACGGCACAAAGCGACCGACGTTCCGTTGCATGTCCAAGAGCATCAACGTGTCCGCATCGTGAACGAAATCCCGTTGAGGTTGGAACGTCTCTCCGGCATATCTTGCCGTTTTCGACAGCCGGACGGAATCCAATGCTCCAATGAAAGGAAACACATGAAGATTGTCACGGTCCGTTTCCGCCCCAAGTTGAAACGGAAAATCATTGTTTGCCAATCTGCCTCGGAAAGGTTCTTCGGCAATTAGATGTCCGTCGAGGTACAACCGGATTCCCCGCCTGTCGAAAACGCCGGCGAGATGATACCATCGTTGCGTTTCGACCTTCACGGAATCTGCCGACAGTTGACGGTGATAAAAATCAAGCGGAACGTGAAATTGCGGCACACCGTCCTCAAGCATTAAAGCAAAATCGGAATCTGTACCTTTTCCGACGAGAAGAGATTTGCCCGCCGTTTGTCCGGCGTTAAACCACGTTTCCAAAGTCAACGTCCTGTGTTCCCGCAACGATGTGATACTCGGCAGACGGAGCCGATCACCGTTTCCAGCAAGGCGAAGAACCGCTTGGTTTTCGACCTTCGACTGTTCCAGCATCGCGGAGAGATCGAGTGGAATCGCTGCTTCCTTCATAGGAAGAGAAACGACTTTTCCTTCGTTACGATAATCGATATTCAGTCGAATGACAGGAGGACGAAACGCCGTGTCCGCTGTGCCAGCCGCTCGTTTCAAGGAAAACGAGATTTCGTGCGTTTTTTTCGGTTCCAACCGGAATGTCCACGGATGCGACGTCATTTCCCAACGACTGTCGTCGCTGTGAAGCCGGGCGGTTATGTCAATCGGACGCAACGCCGTGTTGGTCAGCGAAAACGAAGCGGACGCATCGACTTTTCCATCGGTACCCACCGGAACAACGGGAGATGCCGTAAATGTTTGCGAATTAAGTTTCACGATGTCGCTGCTGATCTCATAAGACAACTCACGGGGATCTGCCATCGCATCCACTGGAATTGCCGTTACACCGATTCGGTCTTTTCGTACCGTTACCTGAAAGAAATTATGAGTGCCGCCCGCTTGGGGAACACCCCCAATACGTCCTCCCGTTACGGATAACGTTATGTATTCGATATTGTCCCGCTTTTCATGCGTTACCCGATGAATGTGTCCCGCAAAAACGGCAGTAACGTTTCCCGCTTCGACGAGCAACGGATGAATCGTATCCCAAACATCGCCGTAAGAAGAACGTTCTTGAAGCCAGCGAGGATGATGCATAAAAAGAAAAACGTGATCCGCATCCTTGGTTTTTAGGAGCGTTTCCTTCAACCATTGCATTTGCACGTCGCTCATGATATTGTCTTCCGGCGTCGCATAACTTTTCGTACCGGTTTTCGGATTGGTTTCATTCGTATGCAGAACGATGAACCAACAATTCTTATGTTCAAAGGCATACCAGAGCGGACCGATATATTTTTCGTAATCTGCTTCGTGCCAATGTTCCGGCGGATTCGGTCCACGCCAGAACAAGTCGTGATTTCCCGAAACAGGAAACCACGGACAATTCAGTTCGTTCATAACGCTTTTGTACATACGAAACTCTTCCATCCATCGTTCTGGCATACAGTATCCCTGGATCATATCGCCGACGGTGATAACGAAGTCCGGCTCAATCCGGTTGGCATCCCGCACGGCGGCGGCAAGGACGGGAAGTTTTTCGTCCACACCGCTGGTGCGGTCGCCAAAGATAATGAATGTGAATGCTTCGTCGTTCGTCGGCAGTTTCAACTCAACGTCCGATTGCCGTGTGGTCGTAAAGCGTTCTGCGGACGGCGGAACGGTCGGCAACGGTCCGGCGAATTTGAAGCGGTGTGGAGCCTCGGCGAGGTGATCTTTGCCCGGTGTGTAATCACGGAACGGTCCTTGACCGATGACCCATTCACGCAGTTCGCCAAGTTTTGCCGGACGTGTCGTTGTAACGCCTCGTTCGGTGAAGCCGGGACGCCGCGATTCGATTTCCACGACCGGTTCAGCGGCAAAAGCAATCGCCGGACCAATCAGAAACAGCAGGGCAGAAAGAAATTTTGTAACCGAATTATTGTGCGTCATAGTTTTGAAATGTGAAAATCAATTGCGTCGAGTAAAAGTGAAAACATCCAGTTTCTTGCCGGTAACGAGTTCATGGACAGCAATCTCCATAAAATCGTCTCCGGCTGTACCGTGAATGACCGTAATAGGATGGCGGCTGGAATCGGGACCGCCGCCGACAATTTGCGCCCATCCTCTTTCGGATGTTGGAGCATCGTAACGATAAAAATGTGTGTGCGCACCGACAACGAGTTGAACATCATAGCGATTGAAAAGCTCTCCCCAAAGTTTGCCCGCCTGCCGTTGGAATCGTCCATGTGCAACAGGAATGTCGCCGCCGTTCGCTTCAGGATTGGGATCAAACAACGGAATGTGGCAAACAGTAACCACAAACAGAGCCGTTGCAACAGCCGGACTCTTCAACGCCCGTTCAAGCCAATCACGTTGTGCACTCCGGTACGGATCGAACATAATCGTCCCATCTTTATCGGGATTGGTGTCGGAGCGGTTATCTCCAGTGTCTAAACCGATCAACGCCAAGGGACCATTGCGTACCACAAAATTGCGGGAGAATTTCCTGTCTTCGATGTTTGGATGTTCCCACGGTGCAAATAGATAAGGAAGATTTCTTGCCCAGCGACCATAATACTCATGATTGCCCGGTACATATAGGAGCGGTCTGTCCGTTGAAAAGGATGCTCCGCCTCCCGGCTTGAGTACTGCCTGGACAGACTTTTCGGAATCGTCATAACTACCCAAAATGTCGCCGTTCCAAATGGTGTAATCGGCATCAAGTTCGGACAATTTTTTCGTAACGAGTTTGAGTGTTTCCGACCGGTTGTGGGTGTCATTGATAACGGAAAAAGTGGCGGTTTTTCGACCGGGACAGGGTGTCTCGAACGAAAAAATATCACCGAAAATCGTTTCTCCTCGCCGTTGGATGTGTCCGGCAACATACTCTAATGGAGTCGTTGCCGTTCGATAGTAATAACGCCGTCCGGGTTCCAAACCTTCGAGTCGAATTTGGAAAAACCGGTCATGGTAGGCTTTTAGGCCCGTCATTTCACCGTAAGCCGTTTGGTTGAGTTCATTCGGATTTATTCCAAATTCAATGCTTCCTAATGAGAGACCGTTGACGGCCCAACACACGGTAATACCGGTATCTGTCGGACATTGCAACGTTGGCAATGAATCGACCAGCGGTGATTCTGCGGCTTTTTCATCGCCTTTGAGTAATCCCGGAAGGCCGGCTAATGAGACACAGGATGCGGAAACAATTCCCAGAAACCGGCGGCGGCTGTTTGTTTTTATATTCATATGTGATTTTGCTCAAGGAATATACGCACCGGTTGACCAACGTTAAATTCCTCGTAATTCTTGCCCTTTTTTTGAACTCGAATTCGTAAAGGAGTTGTCGTCCGGTCAACGTATTGCTCTTCAACAAGCGTATAGGAGTCGATGATAGCATCATCAGCGGTACGCTTAACAACCACGTCTTCCAATTTTGTTACAACGACATGGTATTCGCCTTCTGGTGCTCCGTAAAACGTGCCGTGTGTTACGAAAACCGCTTTGCCATCGCTGTCAGTTTCGGCGAAGATTCCCCATTTTTGCTGTGTTTCATCATTGTGCCATAGACTAACGGTTGCTCCATCGAGCGGCTTACCGTCCTGAGTGACCCGGATAGAAACAGGATGGAGCGGAGGAAATCCGTCTGGTTTCAACTGTTTGGAACACCCCATCACGGAGCAGAGTCCCAAAACGAAAAGGAGAGTCATGTTTTTTGTTTTCATATCTATTTGGATGGTTAGTGTTTTGAGAACAAACAGAGCCGCAATCTTGAGATAGCGTCTCTGTTAGTGTTTGGATTTGTTTTTACGGCGATTTGGCTTCACCGCCATTGATGGAACCCATTGCGCCCCAAACACCGTAGGGAGACTCTCCTACTGCGTTGGGACCTTCGAATTTTACGGTAAGACTACCGGTGTCAATCGTCTCTGAAAAGAAACGGACGGTACCATCGAAGAGAAGACCGTTGACACCACCGGGATGACCACTCGTTGCCGACATCAAGAGATAACCGGCATTTCCATCGGTAGGAGTACACGAAGGAGAATTCGGCGGAAGAATTGTACTGAAAGCCGAAATAGGCCCTCTTCCATTACACACTCGAATACCCCGCCACGAAGCAGTGTTTGTGGCGACGGTGGGTTTGTAAAACCCTAGATTTGCCGGATCAAGGGCGTTCCTACATTGGGCAGGAGTCCCCGAGATCGTCTCCACGGCAACACCGGTCTTAGCACCTGGGTCAGACGTTGATGCTGTTCTCCCGTCGGAAGTCAGTGTCTCGCTGAAGGCAATCGTGTTGGAAGTACCATCTGTGATAGCACTGATACCTTTCCACTGATTGTGAACACCGTTGTCAACAGCACCATCGATTCCGGCACTGAGACCTCCGCTAGTCGTAAGCCCCTTGGCAAGTGCTTCTCTGGCACCTTGCACGGTAACGCTGAAGATCGCCCGATTGCGGGAATTGTTTATTTGTATGACTTGTGCAGCATTTGCACTAGAATTGATCTCATTGCGTATGTAAACATCTCCCCGGCTTGCCATGTAACTGCACCGGGAAATACCCGCTGAAAGAGTTGTTCCTCGCGGATCGGTCGGACAAATGAATTGAGACATAACAAATCCTTGCAAACTGGGACAGTTGTGCGGAGCAATGCGGGGATTAGCCGAAGTGCTTTCATCGTCCTCACTTGGCGGAACGCCGGCTGTGTCTTCGAGGGCAATGTCCTGCATAATGGAGGCGTACAGTGCTTCCTGTTCCATGTAGGGAAGGATGGCGAATGTTGGCCCCCAATCCCTGCTTCGGCGGACGGCGAATCGTCCGCCGGGAAAGGTGTCCAGCACGCCATGGTGGTTGTGCAGGGCGAGTCCGATCTGTTTGAGGTTGTTGGAACACTGCATTCGGCGAGCCGCTTCACGGGCGGACTGAACGGCAGGTAGCAGTAAGCCAGCCAAAATCCCAATGATCGCAATGACGACCAAGAGTTCGACAAGGGTGAACCCCGCAACACTACCTAATATGCGCCCCCCCCCTATTTTAACACTCGGCTTTTTCATATTTGGTCTCCTATGGAAAAGTTGGGAAAGCGCAAATGCGAATTGGAGAAAAATGTTTTTTTTCATTGTCTTTATCCTTTTGTTTGGGTTTTGTTTTTGAAGCGGCATTGTGTTTGACCGCTTCCATGCCGAAGATTTCCGTTCACGTTCCGATAACCCGATCTGGCGAACAGAATCCCTCGACACTTCGCCGGACATTATCGACCGAGAATGTTAAGAAATGATTAAGAGAAAATAAATTCGGCGCTAAGTTTCCGAAGAGTAAAATTCTTCACATCCCTTGAAATTCGCCACTCTCCACTCTACACTCTCCACTTTACACTCCCTACCCATGCGAATTACGATTCTCGGCGGCGGCATACTCGGCGGAGCGATTGCAAAGATTCTCTGCGACCGCCGACACGACGTTACAGTAATCGAAAAGAATCCTGACGTTGCAAAGCAACTCGATGACGCCCTTGACGCCGCTGTCGTCGTCGGCTCCGGTACGCACGCCGACACGCTTTTCGTCGCAGGAATTATGTCGGCGGAAATCTGTCTCGCAATGACCGACAACGATGAAGCCAATCTGGTCGGTGCGAGCCTCGCCAAGGCTATGGGTGTTCGCCGCGCAGTGGCGCACGTTTTTGCTCCGTCGCTTCGGACTACCGGGACCTTCGATTATACGAAGCATTTCAACATCGACCGGGTGATGAACATCGAATCACTCACGGCGGCGGAAATTGCCGCTGAAATCCGTGAAACCGGCGACTGGAAAATCGAACACTTTGCAGGCGGTGAAATCGAGTTACAGGAAGTTACAATATTCAAGGAACCGCCGCTGGAGTTGCGCAAACCGCTCTCCGAACTCCGATTTCCGCCGGAAGTCCGTGCGGCGACCATCCGACGGGATAACGAAACGAAAATTGCGACCGCTTCCGATTGCATCAGTGCAGGCGACCGCGTGTCGCTCATCGGCGTTCGAGAGGAAATCGAAAGTGTCAAGAAAAGATTCCAGGCCGGTTCCGTGAAAAAGCAACGAGTGTTGATCGGCGGCGGCGGCGAAACGGGATTCCAATTGGCCCTGCTCTTGGAAACTCGCGGATATTCCGTTACCGTTATGGAAATCAATCGAACCCGGTGCGAATTTTTGGCGAACCGCCTGCCGCGTTCGACGGTCATTCACGGCGATGCGACAAATCGTAACGATATTTACGACGAAGGCGTTGAATCCCTTGACACCTTCGTCGCTTGTACGGGCAGCGGCGAGGCGAATATCATTTCGGCGCTCGAAGTCAAGACCTACAATCCGAAAATCCAAACGATGATATTGAGTGACCGCACGAACTATCGAGAACTTGCGCTTCGCGTCGGTATCGACAAGGCGTTTGTACCGGCCATCGTGTTGGCACGGCAGGTCTTAGGCTATTTGAACGCCGGGGCGATTGTTTTTCGTAACACGCAACTTTTTCCCGGCGCGGTCGATGTTTTGGAACTTTGCGTTCCTGACGGCGCGGCGATTACGAAGGACAAATTGCGCAACGTGAAGTTGCCACCGCGTTGTCTGTTCGGAGCGGTGATCCGCGACGGCTTCGTGCGGGTTCCGGATGCCGACTTCCAATTCCGTAGCGGCGACGACGTGGTCGCCCTCGTGCAACCGGAGAGTGTCGCCGAACTCGTAAAATTGTTTTAGTTTTCACTTCGACGGCGTTTTTTTGCCACAGAAATGATAAGAGCAAGAACGATCGCGCCGCCCGCCGTTGCGACGGCGGCAAGCCGGGCGTGCCGCGTCCAATCCGATGTTTCACCGATTTTCACACGTGGCATTTCGTGAGGCACGACAACGTGTGTTTGCACATTCCGTTCGGCAACGGGAATCATCGGTTCTTCCGTCGGAATGTCGGCAACCTTTTTCATATCGACGCGGACACAATACGGTGAGGTGTCGTCAGGCGATTCATCCGGTTTGAGCGAAACGAACAAAGTCAGTTCATCTTTACGAAACACAGCCAAGGCAGGAAGTCCGTCTTTCTCTTCACCGAAGCGGAGCGAATACGTACCGTCGTCCTGCCGTTTTTCCGGCAATGTGAGGAAAAGGGAACACGCGGCGATTCCGGATGTTCTCCAGTAACGATAGTCTTCGTCTTCCTTTTCTTCCGGCACCATCCAATAGACAACAGTTTCTGTTTCAGGAATCGTTTCGCCTCGGAATTGAACCGATGTAACTTTGTACCAGCCCGGCGTGCGTTGTGTCAGGTTGACGGCTTCGGTGCGAGCGTCCGGTTTTGCGATAATTGGTCCGGCCAGTACCGATGCGGACGGCGACTCGGAATAATCGCGAAAATGTTGTCGGCAGAAAACATCGGCATAACTGTACGAAATGCTTTGACGCGGCATTCCCGGATCGCCTTGCGACCAATTGACGTATTCCTCGTCGGTCATCCCCGATTTTCGTAACTCCTTGACGGCAAGGCAACGCAGGAAATAGTTGAAATCGGCACGAAAACCGAGTACACGCCGCCAGCAATCGATTGCCTTTTCCTTCTCATCACAAAGAGCGTAATACCGTCCAATCAGATAAAGCAGCCAAGGAGACCAACCGGCTTCAAGATCGTGTCGGAAATTCGTTCGAAGCAGAAAATCGACTTCCTCCTGATTCAACTGACCCGGAGTCGGTTTTCGTTGATCGAGTTCGATGAGTGCGGCAAGCATCCGAATGGGAAGAGCGACATCGATGCGGTTCGGAATGTTCGGTGATACGGTGCGTTGTGCCGCAACGAAAGGATCGCTTTTTTCGTCCAAAAACCAGAGTTCACGCAGGAGACGCAATAATCGGGCGGCTTTTTGTTCGTCGCCTTTTTCTTTCGCGTCGAACCAGGCGATAAAACCGAGCATTCCTTCGCCGCTCCGCAGGAATTCTTCGACAAACGGGTCTTCACCCAGCGGATCGGGATACGGCAAGTCGAGACAGTAACAAGGATAGATCGTTTGGTAGCCGCCCCTTCGGCTTCTATCTTGCGTTGTAGGGTGATTGGCCTTGTATTGGGCGTACTCCTGAGCATACTTCTGAAGTATTTCGTCCGTTGATTCTTGTAAGGCCGCTCGGTTCGTTGAGTAACGAAACGCCCACAGAGCGAACGGTCCGCTCTCCGGGTAAGACTTGCGGTCGGCGAGGTGTAACTTTTCGGCATCATCGAACTCACCGACGATTTCCAGATAGCGGGCCATGCCGGAAAGTCCCCAACTCGCATGGGTTTGCATTGCGGGAACAAAATACTCTTTCGCTTCCTCAAATCGTCCTTGTTGTAGCAGAATTTTTCCAATTCTTTGTAGCGTGGCATAAGCGGAAAGAGCCTGTTGCGAACGTTCCGTTTCGAGAAATTTCTTTAATATCGCAATTGCCTTTTCCGTATCGTTTTTTTTCAAGTAGGCATCGACGATATGGTCACGGAGAGCGGGAGTCAGTTTTTGCAGGTCGTCGTCGCCAATGATTTCAAGGAGTTTTTCCAGTTTGTTGTGCTTGGCATAATAGTTGGCCAATGATTCGCAAACTCCGGGAAAGTCCGCGAACTCCTTACCGAGGGCTTCCGCATCCGCTTCGTTCACGTTGCGGCCTCGTGTAAGCCAAACCGTTCCGGCATAGGGATTTTTCGGACAGAGCGATCGTAATACGTCTACAGTGAACATGTAGGCTTCGGCGGAAACCTCGGTTCTTGCCAAATAGTGATACCGAGTCATATCCCGAACGTTTTCCCGATCCGCAAATAAACAGGCAAAAATATTCGGACTGAAAAAACGTCCGAATGAATGGGTTTCCCAAACGTGTGCCGGAAAGTTATGGCTGAACTGTGAATACCGATTGTACGGAATGGTTTTATTCGCAAAACGGTTATAGAAGGGTCTGCGAACATCTGCGACACGGCAAGAAAGGGCGAGGAATTCCATAGCGGGATGTCCATCGATCACCGGCACTGCGGGAATGATGTACGTTTCCGGATAATCGTTACGTCCTCGGAGATGGAAGCGGATTTCCCGAACGATCTTAAATTCGTCATCACGCAAAAGCATCGCAAGCATTGATAACGACGGTTCGCTTGGTTGGGGCGTATCCGAAAGCGACTTGAGCAGAGCGGCATAATCGATAAAGTATTGTTCGAGTGGAAAACCCTGCCGTGGCGTTCCGCCGCCGAGAATGGAGAACAAGCCGCCGGACGGTTTTTTGACCGTACTGTCAAGTTGCTTCGCCTTGTCCAAAACTTCATCGGAAAGATTCCGCATCTTCCGAACGGCGGGGGCAATACGCCGGGCAAGGTGTTCGTGGAACGGCGAACCGTCCGGAGCGTGAACCATGTCGAACGTGTTGATGCTGAACGTTCCCGTATAGAGCCGGGTGCAGTCCGGCAGATCAGCGATTGCCTTTTCACCGAATGGTCGCGGCAAGATCATGTCATACGAATAGTCAAGCAGGAAAAAGTACAATAACTTGGCAAGCGGACGTTGCGTTTTGGGATCGAGCGTTTCGGTCATAGCAGCGATTTTCTTGAAGTCGAATTCGCAGTACGCCTTTGCCAATTGCGTCCAGGCGTCGGCCTTTTCCAATTCGTCTGAGGGAATCGCGGCGAACTCTTCACGGGCAAGACGGTGAAAATTGTTCAACGACCACGCCGCCGCACGGAGCGAAAGCGTTTCCGGCGTTTCATCGAACTTGGCGACCGCTCGCTGGGCATACAACATCGCACGGGCTTGGAAAACCCGGTGCGTGTCGAGCGTCGCAATATTTGTGAGCATCTGGAGTTGCGTGTACCCCCGAACGAGAAGCGTAAGAAGCGGCAACGACTCCCCATAACGGCGGATGGCATCGTGTGTTCGACGAACCGCCTCAAACTGTGGAATCAAGGCCCATTCGGTGAGCAGTGTTTCGATTTCCGTACACTCCGCGTCGAGGTCTGCGTTCTCTGCGGGTTGCAACGGTTCGGACTTCTTGAGTCCGAGTTTTTCCCATTCGGCAAGGAATTCGTTACGGGATCGCTTTTCCAACTCGTTCAGAAACAGTCGATGGTCGGTATATTTCACGTCGGCAGAGGAAACCTGCTCGATATCCGCAATTCGGACGGCATTTTCCGGAGCGGGTTCATCGAGAAAGGCATCGCGGGTCAATGCTCCGAGTTCCTCACGGGCGGCCAGCAACACGGCTTGTCTCCGTAGTTGCAACAAGAACGCCGAACCGAGCGATTGGTCTTTGACCAGATTGATCTCCGATGGCTGTTTGTCCCGCCCGTGAATCGGAAAGCCGAGCCAAGCGATATTGGAGGCAGATTCTGCCGCAATTGCAGAAACGGACAGAAAGAGCGCGAGAACGAACGTCGGAATGGAACGCATGGGCGGAATGGGGTGAGAGGGACGAGCAAGTATAATCTGCGTGTCCATGCAATGCAATTGATCGAAACACCGTTCAGAGTGTATTGGGGGCGCACAAGTTTTGTTGGCAAGGGGTAGGTTGCCGACCGCCGGGCGGCAATGTGAGGTACTCCACACAAACTTCAGCGAAAAAGCACGGTGAATTTCTTAATTTTCCGATAGCGCGGTTCCTGCGGACGTGAAAAAATTTTCTTAATGTTTTGGCGGATCCGGCCGACTGCTGATAAGTGGAGCGTGAGTCGAGGATCGACAGCGTTGTTTCGCCCAAGGATTAGGGGTCGTTCACGATGTGTCTTTCCAATAATCCAAGAGCATGTCCCCCCCCAGCGCTCTTCATCGTTCCGGAGGGTGCGCGCCGGCACTTTCTCCGCACTTAAAAATTTTTCTTTCGGGCGGCGTCCTGTTTTTCGGGGCCGTCGGGGCGTTACCGTTCTATCAGATGAATCAAGCCCAATCGCTTCCGGTGTCGTCCAGCCAAAACGTCGCAACTGCGATTCCCCAGGAGGTCGCGGCCCCGTTTCCGAATGGGGAACCGAAGGACGGTGTTCCAATGGTCGGCACTACGTTCGATCAAGTACCGGCAGCCATTGCGGTCCAATCGGAAAAATACGCCAAGGCCTATCCGGAGCCGACCCTGGTTTCCGAGACTTCATCTTCTGTGAGTGCCCGTCCGCCAACGGGTTCTCCGTCATCGCCCCCTGCACCTCTTCGGGAATTCACTTCCATCCATCAATTGGTTCCGGGTGCGGCGCCGCCTCTCAATCGGCAGGCCGTAACTTTCAACGAACAACCGGAATGTATCGATCCCTCGAAGCTCGCCGATTCGCTGTTGCCGATGTTCCATTTTGCCGAAAACCTTAAGTCACTTTCCACGAGAACCATTGATACTGTGCCGCCGGAAAACCCGTTTTTGCCGTCTGACATCCATGAGGATCGCAAACTTTCACCCTTACGTCCTTACGTTGAACTCCGCCCGCTACGGTTGCCGGAAAAAAAATAGTGGAATTACTTACTTGATTGGGTGAAACTTTCCGGGAATATGGTAGAATTAGGGTTTGGATTCTGTTTTACGAGAACGAACCTCCCTACAGTTATGCCGGAATTGCCTCACCAGGAACTTTTCGACCGAATTCGCGGGAGTTGCGTTCTTGCATTACCGCAAAGCGCGACGAAAATCCTCGAACTGGCCAAGGATCCGGACAACGGACCTCCGGAGTACGCTAAGGCGATTTCCCTTGATCTCGGTCTGACGACGCAGATTCTTCGGTTCGTCAATTCGTCGTTTTTTGGTTTCCGGTACAAGGTTACGACGATCCAAACGGCATTGTCGCTCGTTTGTATTCGGACGATCCGAAATTTCGTTTTGTGGAACGCAGTGTTTGCACTTCTTCCGAATCAGTCTTCAGGAACGTTCCGTTTGAAACTGGTCTTTCAAGACGCACTTCGGCGGGGTATCTTCTCCAAGGTAATCGCTTCCTATTTGGCCGGACTTGACCCCGAAGAACTCTTCGTTGCCGGCCTTGTTCAAGACCTGTCGATTCCAGTACTTGCCCAAGCATGGCCGAAAGAATACGCCGAGTTGCTGCCGCGAAGTCGACAAGAAGGCGTCCGCCTTTCCCAACTGGAGGAGGCCCGATTCGGTTGGAATCACGCCGTTGCTGGAGCCTACCTGGTCGAGGCCTGGGGGTTCGGTCCAGAATTTGCGAGGACGATCCGTAATCATATCCGTTGCGATTTCGATCACGCCGATTCGAAAGAGACTTTGGTGGACGCCGTTGTCGCCCTTTCTGCGTTACTGCCCTCGGCGGTGGACGATTATTGGACGGACGGAGACGAATTTTGTTCCGTATTCCACAAGGTCGTCCGAAAACCCGCCCTCAACGTTCCATCGCCGCCGATGCTCGACCGCCTTTTGGCCGAGGTCGACACTCGATATCTTGACCTGTTGGCTATCATTGCAACACCCCCACCCGTAATGTCTCTATGCGACTTCCAAAAAATATACCTTGCGTCCATCGAATAATTGACAATCGACGACGGATAATGGACAATGTAAGGTCGTCGATGACACATGGATACGATGCCGATGACTTTTTTCAATTTGTATGCCCGATTCACCTGCTCCGGATTGCCGTTTGCCAGTGTCCTTTTTGAACGAATCGAATGGAAATGACCGAGAATTGGTTGCGATTTCGCAACTCGGCCCCGTGACCGACACCCTCCCCCAATTCCATCAACAATGGTTGCAAACTCTTGAATAATTGACAATGGAAAATTGTCAATTTTTGCCATGACGCACGAACTGGTTTTAACATCCGTATCGCAAGGCCTTGAGCCGGACAGCCGGGGATTCTGTTCGGTCGCGGAAAATGGTACGTTGTCTCCGCAACTGGTGATGCGTCTCAAATCAATCAGCGATTATCGGCACCTTTACTCGCCGGATACGGACGACGCCGTGCATAATCCGGTGACCTATTCCCACTTGATTGTCCCGACGCACGAATCCACCGTCCACGTTTTGTCCCGCATCGCAAGCTCAGGCATCGACTTCCAACATGAACCGAACCGCCTCGCCCACCATGTCGTCCTCGATAGGGAAGAACAGGTCCCGGAAGGCCCCGCGTGGATTCTTGCCCAAAACGGTTTTCATTTTTCGCAATGGTTGACTCCGTCCGTCCGTTTTGCGAAAGGCCGACCGTTGCCGACGCTGACGGCTCCGCCGTCGCTTTCTCGACAGCAGCAAATTGATCGCGAACGTCGTCGTCTCGACGCAAAGGTGATGGATCCGTTCGTCGATTCGCCGCCGTCCGAAATGACGGAGCTTCCCCCACTAGGCCCCACCCCTTGTCCCTTTTGGGAACTCTTGACCGGCGACGCCGGTTGGGGAGGGGTACTTGCTGCGACGATTCGTTCCGGTCGTCCGGCGGTTCTCGTTTTTCGTCCCGGTACGAACGTTCTGCCGCTCTTTGTCGAATCACTCTCTTTGATTCCTTCGGCCATGCGTTGGAAGGCAACGTTCAGTACTTACTTCACGCATTATCCTGAACACGTCGTCTGCCAGTGGAAGGCGGTTCCTGTTGACGCCCCGGAACTCCGAAACCTGCGGGAGGATCCGACCGTCCTCCTGATTGATTTGACGTCCTCGCTCGATAAGGCACCAGACGGGCCTTACGTCGAGTTTGCCCGGCACGGTTCCGAAGATTCACTTCCGGAAAACGAATTCCAAGTCGACCTGTTCGACGATATTTCCGATCTTTTCGACGATCTTTCGGCCCCCTTGGTCATTCCCACTCCGCCGCCGCTAGATGAACCGACAGTAGCCTCCGCACCGTCGCCGTTTTCCCCGTCGACGCCATCGGATGAACCTGTTGCGCCGCCGGTCGTTGTGCCGCCGATTCAGATTCGAACCTCGTCCCGGAAAACGCCGAATGCCGTCGGATTGTTTCTTAAAATGAAATCACGCGGCTCTTTTTACGCGATTCTTGGAGCAACATTTCTCTGCGTGATCGTTTTGTCGATCGTTGTACTCGATCAGATGTTCGACTTCGGAATCCTAAGGAATCCGCCGGCAAAACCGAACGCGGCGGCCTCGACACCCAAAAGCGGCGAAATGCAAAAAAGAGACGCAGAAGCGAAGCCTGACTCCGACGTAACGCCATCCGAAAAGGATCGCATGGAAAAAGAGGAACAGCAGAGAGTAGCCGAGGAAAGACGCATCACGCAACTGAAAGAGAAAGAAGAAAGAGCTGCACAGGATCGCAAAAAATTGCGTGAAGAGGCCGAAAGATTCCTGGAACGTTTCCCGAGACTGAATGACTTGGCCTTGAACCTTTCCGGTACTGATGTCCCGGCGATGTCCCCGCCGTTTGACAAGTTTGCTCCTCTACATCCTTTCGGATCGGTCATTTTGTTCGAGGTTTTTCCACTCGTGCGCGATCCCCACCTGAGTATTGAAACGAGGCGGCTCGACGAACAGGCGGTTTCGATAGAAGACAATACCGCAGAACAGGGGGCAGAAATCGAAGACACCAATCTCCCGCCCTCCCACTTCGTTTGGAGCGTCGACGGAGTGGCCGAAAATGAAGAACGAATTTCACTGCTCCATTTGACCTTGACGCAAGAAGGCCTCAGCCTCCAGTGGCAACCGGAAGCCCAAACACCGCAAGCCCACTATGCCGCCGCCCTGTTGCGGTTCGGATTTCTCCGTTTCTACGCCGAAGGCATTAGGGATCCGTCGAGAATTCACAGTGCGCCCTTGTTCGAAACCAAAACGACGAGGCCGGTGTATCCGGCAGAGGTGTTCGCCGATTCGGCAACCTTCGACATCGAAACGCCGTTTGCCGACGAACCTTATAAGAGTTTCTTCGAAAGCGGCAATGTCGACAGTCCGTTACGCCTGGAGGTTAATTTTCATCCCCAAAAGTTGCCGGGAGTGGCAGAGATCGTTCCCATGAGTGAGTCTCCGCATCGCTACCTTGTCGAAATTGAAACGACAACCACGTACAAAAAAACCGGCGATTCCGGACGCGACAGTTTTCCTCCGATTGCCATTTCGTTTGGAGTCGAAGCAGAGGCACTGCGTGTTCAATGGACCGATGGCTATGATGCCCAACGGGAAAGACTTGACGAAGAGCTGAAGCAAAACAAAACACGGCTTAAAGACATCTCGGAAGCATTGGAAAAAATTCGTGCACCAAACCTCGGAAGTACCGGTATACTTTCCGACAACTTGATCGACGAGCAAAAGGAACTCCAAGCGGAACAAAATGAGATCGAAAAACACAATAAGGAAATCGAGGCCATCTTGGGCAAGTTATCCGAAGCCCACGACACAATCGCCAAGAATGATGAATTCCGTTTCGAATACCGCCTGTTTCTTGTTCCGAAAGCCGATGGCGAAGACCCCGAATCGCCGTTGCTGAAAAGTGAAGAAAACGTTCCCATTATGGAGGGAAAATTGAGAATTGAGAACTGAGAATGACGCCTGTGCATGTTTTTTCCAAAAGCCAAATACGTTCTTGATTCTCTATTTTCAAATAAAAAATGCTTAGAAAAAATATTCTCTTTCTTTTGTTACTGAGTCTGTTGTTCGGCGGTTGCGATTGCCGCCGACAGTCGCGGTCGTCAATGCTTCTCGACGACAACAGTGGTTTCTTCGCCTTTGAACAGCAGGCCGAAGTGTTGGCGAGTTGTCTGGAGTTGCTCGATTCACTGGAAGAATACCCAAGTCTACCGGGAATGCCCGGTGCGGAACGGTTGATTCAAACAGCCGACCGGTTGAATAAATGGATCGTGGACCGTCCAGCCGATCCGAATTGGACGTCGGATGAGTCGCTCCTCGCCCTTGAAGAGTCTACCAATCGCTGTAGTGTTACCGCACGTAACGTCGTCAAACTGCTCCGCATATTGCAAGGGGGAACGGGAGGCGAGCAAACCGAGGCCCCGTTACCGGCATCACTTGATGACGAACGGAAACAGATCGTCCGCCTACTTGCGCAGCTTGACGGCGAACTCAGAACATTTGCGGCACTTTGCGAAATCGACGACCGTGATGTCCTTTGGCCAAGCATCCAGGACTTGCAAAAGAATTTCAGCAACCTCGACTCGATTTCCAACCTGACGTCCGCAAGGATTCGGACCTTTGCCCAACGTTGGGAAGCGGAAACACAGCAACTCGCTCTGTTTGCCGACCGATGGGAGCGTCTTGCCTTTGAGTTCCGCATCCAAGGATTGTTCATCCAGCCGTCCGACATTGATTACTTAAAACAGCGAGTTTGGATGCGTAACATCACTGCTTGGGCACGCAGTGAGAGTGCCTTGCCGTTGCAACGGGCAAAAACGCTCTTCGATTGGACAGTCCGTAACATCGAAATCCGGTCCGAAGCCATGCTTCTGCCACAGTATCCATGGCAGACGCTGTTGATCGGAGCGGGTTCCATGTGGGACCGTGCTTGGGTTTTCATGGAATTGCTGCAAGAAGAGCGTATTGATTCGTGTATTCTGTCGGTTCCACATCCGGAGAATCCACAAGCAAGACTCGATTGGGCCGTCGGCGTTCTCATCGACGATGAGATTTATCTTTTTCTGCCTTACCACGGTTTGCCGGTTCCCGGTCCCGGCGGCCTTGTATTGGCGGAAAACGGCGAACTCGATTGCAAAGACGTTGCGACCCTTTCTGAGGTCATCAGAGACGATTCGCTCCTCCGTCAACTTGATCTTTCGGACAGCAAGTTTCCCTTGAGCGCGGACGACGTCAAACACTCGACCGCACATCTACTTGCCACCCCCAGTGTCGTTTCTCATCGGATGAAGGTTTTCGAAGCGGCACTCGACAGTACGCAGAGCATGGTACTTTATGTCGACCTCAAACAACAGCAACGACTATTCAGCACGATTCCCAATATCGATAGGATCGAACTGTGGAAGCATCCATACCGAACGATGTACGGACAGTTGTTCGGTACCGGTATGACAAACGCTCAGTTGGCAACGATGTTTCGTCCTCTCAATGTGAAGCGTTTATTGCGTGATATCAAGAAAATACAGGACCAACTCTCGCAGATGCAGGGAAAACAAGCGGCAATGGACGTCGACGCGGCGGCGGAACCGGACCCGCGCGGTAGGAACGACACCATCGATCAGTCGATTTCCGAAAAGAACGATTTCGGCCTTTGGAGCGGACGAATTCTCTACTTCAAAGGACGCATAACAGGACAAGAAAGTGCCGCAACGAACTTGGCGGGAGCCTGTTCTTCGGACATCGACCTCCTCGAACTCCGGAATCTACCGCCGCCGTTTAAGTTGGACCCCGAAAGGGAGCATGAAATGATTGTGGATTCCCGACGGACAACGCTCAATGCTGTTTATTGGCTCGGCTTGACATCGTATGAAACCGGTTCGGTTGCAGCGGCAAAAGGTCACTGGGAAGGCCGGGACATCAGCAAGCCCAATCCGTGGAGCAACGGTGTCCAGTATATGTTGGGGCGTGTCGCCGAGCGGGAAAAGAACTACGAAAAAGCCGCCGCTCATTTCGAAAAAGCTGTTTCCAGCCCCTCCGCCACCGGCAACTTGCTCCGTGCCAAATGGTTGCGAGAGATAATGCCACAAGAGAAATGAATGGTCGCCAGCCGATTCAGCCCAAAACCGTGTCGTGCTGGAGAGCGAAACGTTCGATCAGTTCGACATTCGGATCGAAGCCGATTCCTGGTTCATTCCAAAGCTCAATGACGAGACGCCGATGGTCTTCCAGAATGTTCGGGCCGGTGTGCAGAATGACCTTTTCGGCGATGACGTTACCGTGATCGTCGTAGTGGTGTTCAATTGATTCGCGTGTTTCTTTGGGGCGTTTTTTCGGCGGCTCGGCCTTGAGAACGGGGCGAAGCGGTTCGCCGGGATCCTCGACCAGATACTCTTCGATAGGCAGGTAGTCCGTAGGTAATCCGAAACCGGGCAACGATGCTACGGCAACGACGAAGCGATAGCCGATTGATGTTAAAATATCGGAACCGGCGTAACAATCGACTGCTCCGACCTTGGCTGCGTCGTGAATCGCTTTGGCCTCGGTGAGACCGCCGACTCTTCCCGGTTTGACGCAGAACACTCCGGCACTGCGCAGATCGAGGGCGATTTCCGCTTGGTGGAGCGTTGTGATGGATTCGTCCAGTGCAATGGTCGTCCGCATTACGTCTTGGAGCATTGCGTGTCGGACAAACTCATCGGCAGCGAGCGGCTGTTCGAGCAACGCCGGCATAAAATCGTCGAAACGGTACAGAATATCGGAATGTTTGTCGAAATCGAGTGTCCCTTCGACATCGCACTGAATCATCTGCGTCGGATGTTCGCTACGAACGGCGCCGAGAACCTGTAGGTCCCAACCCGGCCGGATTTTGAGCGTCAATCGCCGGAAACCGTCATCGACGGCACGCTTGACTTCGTCAAGAAAATCGTCCGGCGATGCAAAGCGGTCAAAAGACAGTCCGACTTCGATGTCCTTTCCAGCGACGCCGCCAAGAACTTTGTGGAGCGGCTGCTTTTTCATTTTGGCGTCGAGATCCCACCACGCGAAATCGAGTGCCGCCTTAGCATGGCGATTGCCGTGGATCATTTGAAGCCGTTCGACGAGACTTGCCGCAGAGTCAATAGTGAGATTTGTTTCCAAACTCGGCAAAAGGCAATCTTTGAGACAAGCATAGACGGATGTCGACCACGCCGCCGTCAACAGCGGTTCGTTGCCCGGAAACACCTCTCCCCAGCCGCTCAGTCCGCCGCTTTGCATTCGGACAAGCACTGTGTCGAAATGTTCAACGGGCGCATCGGCCATCCTGTACGTTTTTTTTAACGGAAAGCGAACGAGGTAAGCGTCGACGCGATCGAGTTTCATAGTTTTCTCCCAATATGTTTTCCCTGACGGAAACATCTATTCTACCGAGATTCGCAGAAAAAATCAATCCGACAAGACGCGACGAATTTCTGCCGCTTCCGCCAGTGCCTCGTGCATGAATTGCCGCTGGAGATAACTCATCAGGACGTTTTTCTGATTTTTCGTCAGTTGACCGGGACCGTCGACTTTGTGAAGAATTTCGCCTTCGTCACGGTAGAGCGAGGTAAGGGCGCCGCGAACCGAGACCTTGAAAATTTTAAGCGTTTCGAGTCGATTGCCGTTTTCGGAGGAACCGATCACCAATTCGACGAGGGCGAAGGTGCCTTGATCGGGAATCGCGTTCGGATTCTTTTTCGCCGACACAAATCCATTGCCGACATTGATTTGCCAACTTTTGCCGGGTTCCCAAACGGCGACCATTCGGTCGGCACCAACGACGAAATACCGATTGCGGTATTCCAAACGTTTCGGCAATCCCTCGACGAGGCCACCGACTTCGCCGATCTTCGGACCGACGGGAATTTCCGTAATCGACGGCTCGCTGACCGAAATCGGCGTCGTCTCTTCTTCGCGTTGAATGAAAATGGGGCGGGAACACTTCGGACAATTGCGAGTCTGTCCGATAAGCTCTTCACGAGCGTTCAATTTTGAGCCGCAGAATTTGCAGAAAATTTGGAACGTCATAATACTTAACCGGTATCCGGGGCGTTGAGACTCCGACACCGACAATCTCCTCTCCCAGCGAGGGAAGGATAGAAGTATTGTCGATAATCCGGGTTAAAACATTTTTTCGTGCAGATATTCTGAATACCATCCAGGACCGACGGTATTGAGGTCGATCCCTTGGAAGACAATTTCGTCGTAGGCCCGGCTAACTCGCGAAAATCCGTCTATATCTTCTTGGAATATCCAGACTTCGCTGGGATCCATTTGGTCGGCAAGCAAAGGGTTGTGCGTTGTGATGAAAAACTGTGATCCGCCGACTTCCATCGCATGGTTACGAACTGCACGGGCGAAAGTCTTGATTTGGTTGGTGTCCAGATAGCAATCCGGCTCTTCAAAGGCAAGAAGCGGTGCCGGAATTGAGTCTTCCAACAGTAAAAGATGGGCAAAAAGACGCAACACGCCTTCGCTCACCTGGTTCGCAGCGAACGGTTCGGGAAACCGTTGGTCTTTGAAATAGAGGACTGTTCGACCGGACTCCGTTTTTTCGAAGTAAATTTTTTCGATTCTCGGAATGCGCTTGGCGATGACGTCCAAAATTCCCGGCAATTCAAATTGATGTTTTGCTTCCATCCGTTTGAATTCCGTGGCTAAGCGGATATCGTGGGGCGTCTTGTAGGTAACGGGTGCAAGACCGATGGCGTTATCCGGGCGATAGCAGGCGTAATGAAATCCTTCGAGGAACATCTTCAACTGGGGAACGTCCGGGACGTCCTCAATTAAACCGATTTCGGCGAGTCCGAGCCGTTTGGCGTCGGTCCGACGAACTTTTTCCAGCGCAAGCGAGGTGATGCCATGCCATGGTGCAATGTGTCGGGTCGATTTTGTGCCGTTCTGGAAAAAGAGAACCGGCTGAGACAGGGCACCGCGCTGTGATCCGCGATAGACCAAGGCTTCGGACTCGACGTAGATCCCGCCCACACCTTTGACGATATTTAGGGCGTAGGTCAGTGGACGCGGCTCCGAACAGGCCCGAAAAACCAAACCAATAGAGATCGGACCATCCATCCCCTGTGTGTAGACGGCTTCGTACCCCCCCCTCTTGGAAAAGGCGGCGTCGAGACCGTCTTTCAAACAATCGGCGAGGAAAGCAAACACATCCAGTATCGTGCTTTTGCCCAGTCCACCTGCCCCAATCAGAATCGTCAGCGGTGTTAAATCATAGGGGGATAGATCCTGTTCACCATCCTGTACAACGGACTGTATATAACTCGAACCGAAAGCGATTTGTTTGAGACATCGGAAGTTCCGAATCCAAAACCCCTCGATAATCGGCATGGAAACAACGGACATGAATAAACAAACAACGGGCGAATATGCTTAAATTCGTCAACCACCATCGAATGCTCCTCATTCTCTCAGAAGTTACCGAAGATGTCAACACGGCGACAGGGCAATACTATAAAAAGGGCAGTCCGTCGTCAAGTTTCTTTTTTTCAACGCGGAATAAGCGAAAATGGCGGAAAGGAATGCGAAAAAATCAAAAAATCTTTCGCATTTTTCGCACTTTCCGCATTAAAAAAATATCGATGGGGAGTTTGACGACGGACTGCGTGTTTTTCAACACAAACTTCGATCATAAAAACTTTTCGTGAACTTCGTATTTTTGTGTGTTTCGTGTTAAAAAAACGGTTTATAGAATCAAGTACGTAATTCCCTTTTTAGAGCGTATTAAAAATTGGTCTGGAGTTTTTATCGTTACCCCTGCGCAGGCGGGGGCCTAGACGCTCGACGTCATTGAGTTTGTTTCATCGCCATAAACTTTTGCAATTAAAGAAGATGTGAACATCTGTCCTCTAGACCCCCGCCTGCGCGGGGGGGACGGGAATGTTGTCCAAACCCATTTTTAATATGCACTAATACGCTCTATTATTTTCCGGCGAAAAACCTTACGTTTCCGCCGGGATGACTTTCGGCATGGGAATCCGTGTGCCATGGACACCGCCGAATATGGCGACGAGCTCCTTGTAGTTCATATTCAAGAAGTCCCAGATTTCCGGCGGCGGATCACGCTTCAACCATTTGTCGACGAAGGATCGCACCATCATATCGTAGCGTTTTTGGGAGGAACCGTGTGCAAAGCAACGCCCCTTGAAACGGCGAAGATCGCCATTGAACTTGGGACTGATATGGTACAATTCGTGAACGATCGTTTCCAATTTGTCCCGAAATTTCAAATCGATAAAACGAGGGACGAAGAAATAAAGAATATAAAGATATTCAACGCCGTCAGAACGCACACAACGTTGGATTCGCCAATACTTCTCTCTGGAAAATTTCAGCGTTTCGCCGTTTTCGAACCGAAGCGGAACCGTCGAGGCAAAAACGCCGAATGGGGAATTATGGCGGGTCTGCGAAAAAGCGACGACCACGCGGTCCATATCGACATGGTTTAACTCCGGGACTCGGAAACAAACGTCCTCACAAACTTTTGCAACGGCCCCCGTATAGTCGAACGACCGGGACAAACGCCCCGGTCGCTTCGTTGAATTATTGGAGTCAACCATTGTGCCGACCTCCGGTGAACGCTCTATTCGACCACTGGACGGTGCGAACGCACTTTGACGCGGTCATTTTGACCGACGAATTCGAGGATCGCCCGCTTTCCGGCATCGCCAAGACGGAAACCAGCAAGTTTTAAGATTCTCGTGTATCCGCCGTTCCGATCTTCAAAACGCGGAGCGACGACATCAAAGAGAATCCGCACTGCTTCTTTGTTGCCGATCAGTTGCAGTGCACGGCGTCTCGCGGCAACGGCGGGCGCGATGGCCTTGTTCCATTCCTGCCAGCGGTCGCCTTCCCGCCAGTTTTTCCACTCGGTGGATCCACGGTCCGCTTTGGTGGCAAACGTCTCCGCTTCACGAAGATGCTTTTGGGCTTTCTTCGCAATCGTGATGCAGCGCTCGAGAAGGGGCCGTACCTCCTTCGCCTTTTCGACGGTCGTGATGATCCGCCCCGGCGTTTTGGGCGCATTATCGTCGTCGGAGGCATCGCGTTCCGTCATTAGGATTGCAATGACAAGATTTTTGAGCAACGCTCGTTGATGATTCGGATTTCGACCGAGTTTTCGGCCTTTGTTTAAGTGTCGCATTTTCTTGGAGGAGTTAGGAGTCAGGAGTTAGGCATTAGAAGTTAGGCTTCTATTAAACCGTTTCATAACCCAAAACTTCGTCATTCCCGCGAAGACGGGAATCCAGACGAGATGTGTTATAACCGTTCCTCTAGGCCCCCGCCTTCGCGGGGGGACGGAGTTGTGAAACAGTCTATTCTAACTCCTAACTCCCAAACTTCTAACTCCTTTAAATTCAGTCCGCATAAGGAATGGCAGGTGTTCCGGAACTGGAAACCCGCATTCCAAGTCGCAACGAGTGTCCCGACTGCTTGCTCAGAGTACCGCTGAGAACAGCCAGTTTTTCCTTGACCTCGTTAAGGGTGTTTTCGCCGAAATTGCGAACCTCAAGCAGGGAGTCCTCCGTCCGAGACACAAGTTCGCGAATCGTGTGTATCTTTTCCGCCTCAAGGCAATTCGTTGCCCGGACAGAAAGTTGAAGTTCCGAAATGCTCTTCGACAAAATATCCTCAAGCTCCGGTAACAGGCCGTCCACTCGTTGCCCTTGTTTTTTGGCGTAGACAAAGGAGTCAAGACGGCTGTACTGTAGAAACGGATTCAAGTGTTTTCTCAGGATTTTCGCCGCTTCGACAAGGGCGATCTCCGGATGGAGCGAACCGTCCGTCGAAATTTCAATCGCCAGTTTGTCGAAGTTGGTTTTTTGCCCGACACGGGTCTCTTCGATGGCATATTTTACGTGCGTAACCGGACTGAAGGCGGCGTCGAGTGGAATGTAACCGATTTCGTCGCCTTTTTCCCTCATCATGGCAAATTGCTCCGAAGAGGGAACATAACCGCGACCGTTTTCGACGTACATTTCGAGTTCGAAGTCAACATCGTCTGTCAAAGTGGCAATGTGATGGTCGGGATTGATGATACTGACGGAAGCATCCCCCTGAATGTCTCGCGCTGTTACCGGCCCCTTTGAATTCTTGGAGATTCGCAACACCTTGGGCTTTTCATCCCGACTGCGAACGACCAAGGATTTAACGTTCAGACAAATCTCGGTAACATCTTCGAAAACACCCTTGAGGGCCGTAAATTCGTGCAGTGCGCGTTTTATTTTGACCTGCGTCACGGCACTCCCTTCCAGACTGGACAGGAGGACCCGCCGCAGACTGTTACCAACCGTGTGGCCGAAACCGCGTTCGAACGGCTCGGCAACGAACTTGCCGTATGTTGAGGACATCGTTTCATCAATCGATGTCACTTTGCTGGGGAGTTCCAAACCACGCCAACGAATACGCATAGAAACCTCCGAAAAACCGTTGTTGGCTGAACATTTCCCGTACCACTCTGCTGGGGTACAGGAACGAAGATGCATAATGGGAGAAAAAAGCGATCGACCACAACTACTTGGAACAAAGCTCAACGATCAAGGCCGAGTTGACCGGAACCGAAACATCATCACCTGCCGGCAAACGGATAACAATTCCTTTGGGAACGTTCTCGTCGACTCGGTGCAGGAAATCGGGGACCGTTCGGGAAACTTCGTCCAATACAGTCTTAACGGCTTTGACGCTTCCCGAACGATTCCGGATGGTGACGACGTCTCCCATTCGCACGAGATAACTTGGGATATCCACACGGCGTCCATTGATCTGGATGTGTCCGTGTGCGACCCACTGCCGGGCCTGCGAACGCGACGCACCGAAACCGAGCCGGTAGACGATGTTGTCGAGCCGTCGTTCGAGCAAAACCATCAAGTTTGTTCCGGTGTTCCCCTTTTGTCGCTCCGCCATCGTAAAATACTTCCGGAACTGCTTTTCGAGAACCCCGTAATAGTTTTTGACTTTCTGTTTTTCTCGCAAATGTATGCCGTAGTCGGTCAACTTACCGCGTTTGGCCCCGTGCATTCCCGGCGGCGTCGCCCGACGTTCGTAAGCGCACTTCTTCGTATCGCAACGAGTTCCTTTAAGGAAAAGCTTGGCACCTTCACGGCGACATTTACGGCAAACTGCCCCTGTATTCCGAGCCATAGTTCGTGATTCGTAATTCGTGATTTTTGACAAAAACACGCTTGTATTCTAAACCCGCCGACGCTTTTTGGGCCGACAACCGTTGTGCGGCAACGGCGTTACGTCTTCGATTGATTTGACAGTCAGCCCAGCCTGTTGGAGAGCGGTAATTGCGCTTTCGCGTCCGCTGCCGGGACCTTTGACTCGGACTTCGACTTCTTTCATACCAAACTTCATTGCCTTTTCGGCGGCCTGTTGAGCGGCCATCTGACCGGCAAACGGCGTACTCTTGCGGCTGCCCTTGAAACCGGACGTTCCTGAGGTCGCCCAACAAAGGGTATCACCCCTAGTATCCGTAATCGTTACGGTCGTATTGTTAAAGGTCGCCTTGACACAAGCGATTCCCGAAGCGACGCTGCGCTTGATCTTTTTCTTCTTTGTCGCTGATTTGGCCACGTGATCGGTTCCTGTTCAGAGCCGGAGTACCGGCTAAATGGTGTTTAACGCAAATCTTTGACGCCTTTCTTTCCGGCGACGGTCTTTTTCGGCCCCTTGCGGGTCCGGGCATTCGTTCGTGTCCGCTGACCGCGAACGGGCAGGCCCTTCCGATGTCGGATGCCGCGATAGCAACCGATTTCACGGAGCCGGGCGATGTTTTGATTGATCTGACGGCGGAGTTGGCCCTCGACGGTATAGTTGTTGTCGAGGAGGACGGCGAGTTTCGCCAAGTCGTTTTCGCCGAGGTCCTTGGCTTTCAAGGTCGGTTCGATTCCGGCCTTTCGGCAAAGTTCGCGGGCAGTCGCCGAACCGACACCGTAAAGGTACGTCAGCGAAATGACGATCTGCCGATTGTTCGGTATGTCAACACCTAAAAGACGCGGCATATTGTTCTCCCAAAGGAACCGGAGTACCGGCTAAATAATACCGGAGTACCGGCTAAATTTTTTATCCCTGACGCTGTTTGTGGCGCGGATTGGACTTGCAGATGACGTAAACACGTCCCTGCCGCTTTACGACCTTGCAATTTTCGCAGATTCGTCGAACGCTCGCTCGGACTTTCATAATGCACCTTCTTCCTCGAAAACAAAGAGATTGCCCATTCTACGGTCAAAACGGCAACTTGCAAGGGATACCCCTATTTTTCTGGAAAATTTTTCACTTGCTTGCGTTTTGCGCTCTGTGCGCTAAAAACATCGTAGTATTTTCGGGCTTGTTCGCGGCAGGTAAACCCGGTTTCGACGCGGTGGCGGCTTTCGTCGCCGAAGCGTTTTCGGAGGTCGCCGTCGCCGAGGAGCCGTTCCAGAGCGGCGGCCAAGGCTCCCGGATCGTTCGGCGGAACCAGCAAACCGTTACGCTCCGGTTCGATCTGTTCCGGCACGCCGCCGACCGACGTTGCCAGAATAGGAACCCGGCACGCCATCGCTTCAATGTTCACGCAGGGAAATCCCTCCGTATGCGACGACTGGACGAAAACGTCGAACCACGGCAGGAATTTGTCCAATTCGTCCGTAAAACCGACCATTTTGAATCGGTCGGCGATTCCGGCGGCGTCAATTCGGGCTTGGAGTTGTTCCCGTAAAAAGCCTTCGCCGAAAAGCACGACACCGAATGACCGCTCGGCGGCGATTTTCACGGCATCGATCAGAATGTCGAATCCTTTCTCCGGACTGAGCCGCCCAGCCGCTCCGACGATGAGTTGCGGTGGGGAATCGAAGTATTTTTCGAGACGGCGACGGTATTCCGTGTTGGGGGGGGCATCGAAGCGACTCAAATCAATGGCGTTGTGAATCACGACGACACGGTTTTTCGGCGTACCGGCTCGAATCACCTTGTCGGCCTGCCCTTGCGAAACGCAGATGACGCAATCCATTCGGCGGTGCATCCATTGGTCGATGCGTTCGTAAATCGACGTTTTCCAATCTTGCCAGGTCCAGCCGTGCGAAACGCCGACGATGGGAATTCCGGTCCGCCTTGCCGCAAACCAACCGACCATTCGGGATTTGTGTCCGTGAACACAGAGGACATCGATTTTTTCGTTACGTAGCAATCGGACGAGTTCGCCCATTGCGGCAACGAGACGCGGCATATCGTATTGGAGAACCCGACCGGGAAAACCTGCTTTTTCGAGTTCCTCCATAAAGGAACGGCTGTTACCGTTTTCGGAAAACGACGCAACGACGCTGCGCACACCGAACTCCGGATCGGTCTGCGTCTGAATAATGTCGAGAATCACCCGCTCCGGACCGCCGAAAAACGGCGAAGCAGTCAAATGGAGAACACGCACAGGAAAAAAGGTTATAAACTATTGTCTTGTCAAAATTAAATGTCGGGGTTTAACCATTGCCCCGTAGGGCACTATAATTTAGCCCAGGGCGTAAGCCCTAGGTAGTTCACACGGATTCGTCTTTGCTCGCCTAGGGCTTACGCCCTAGGCTATTGTATGTCGCCCCAACGGGGCGTAACTCCTTTTATTGTTGCACCCCGTTGGGGCTACCGATGGGGTTGACCATCCACCCCCGGCTAATGCCGGGGGTTACAGACATTCCGCTTTTTCAGAGCGGAGATCAACGCAGCCTCCAAAATATTGACACATGACACACCCAACTCCACTGGTCCCCATTGTTTTTGGCCGATGTTTGGGTAAAATCTGCGGGGAGTGGCCCCTTTAGCTCAGTTGGTAGAGCAACGGACTCTTAATCCGTGGGTCGAAGGTTCGAGTCCTTCAGGGGGCAGTCGCAAGTCCCGGAAACAC
>Ga0099364_10001279_pt1 | contig 41958 bp, 5 predicted proteins | sample TergutTh196P3_FD_73070 | JGI IMG/M metagenome (GOLD analysis project Ga0099364, IMG submission 73070) | Microcerotermes parvus P3 segment gut microbial communities from Pointe-Noire, Republic of the Congo - Th196 P3 | ecosystem: Host-associated > Arthropoda: Insects > Digestive system > Gut ...
ATCTCCGTGTCACTCCCCCCCTCCCGTCGTTGCGAGGTCCCCTCCTGCTATCCTCACGAAGCAATCTCCGTGTCACTACCCCCCTCCCGTCGTTGCGAGGTTCCTTCTTGCTATCCTCACGAAGCAATCTCCGTGTCACTATCATCCTGTCACATTTCACTGCATTCATATAAGGCGTAAGCAATACGCCACTACGATTCCTCGCAACGACGGTGAATAGTGACACGGAGATTGCTTCGGGGGGAGTTTAAAATGAGGGACCTCGCAACAACGGGCGGATGATAGTGATGCCGAGATTGCTTCGTAAGTATAGCAAGAAGTGACCTCGCAACGACGGGCGGATGATAGTGATGCCGAGATTGCTTCGTAAGTATAGCAAGAAGTGACCTCGCAACGACGGTAGTTTCCATTCCCTATTCCCTATTCCCTATTCTCTGTGTTCTCTGTGCCTTCTCTTTTAAACTCTGTGTTAAAAAAATTAACTCATTTTTTTCTTTGAATTCGAAAATATCTTCCTTTTAATCTCCGCATTTTTACCAAAATTCATCAGTAAACCCAGCTCTATATTAGTAGCTTTTAGATAGTTAAGGATCTGCAATTCATCTGCATCGGCTAAAAAATTTACAGCTTTTAGTTCAACAATAACCAGATTATTCACAACAAAATCGGCTTTAAAAGTTCCGACTATATTTTTTTGATAAAAAACATTTAATTCTTTTTGAGCTTCAATTTTCAGACCTAAATAATTCAATTCTATCTGCATTGCATTCTGGTAAATATCTTCTGAAAAACCAAACCCAAGCTCATTGTATACAGTGTAAAACGCCTTTATAATCAATTCTGAAATGTCTTTATGGATAAACTCCATTTTGTCTCCTTTTATAAATCAAATTCTAATAAAAATCCGTGTCCTCAAAATATTTGTAAATTGTAAATTGTAATTTATAATTTATCAATATATCCTCAAATGTTTATCCTCTATTTCCAAATTTTCTCCGACCAATTTCAACATCCCGACTCCGCGTTTTATGGCTTCTTTAACCGCGCGCTTATCAAAAGAAAAACCTGCGACACCTAAATAGATTTTCTTATCAGCGTATTGTGGAAAAATTTTTTTATAATTTTCAATTTTTCTCTGCGTTAAATCTACCACATCTTCTTTTTTTACTTTGTATTTAACTTCGATAATAGCTACGGAATCGCCATTATGCATGACTATATCATATTGATCGTCTATCGTTGTTCCGTTTGGCAACTGATAATTACCACTTAAATCTTGTCCTACATAGTTATAATTAATGCCGCCAAATTGTTTTGACCTTTTCAATGACTCAAAAAAATAACTCTCAGCATACATGCCATTAGAACTGCTTATTCCACCGATATCTTTTCTTGCCTCTTTGAGCTCTGCGAGATATGTTTTTATATTCTCAGTGGTTTCAGCGATTTGTTTGTCCACTTTTGCGCTGGATTCAGCCATTTGCTTTTCTACCCTGTCCATTGCTGCCCATACTGTTGCAAAATCTTGGGCATAATCATTAATGTTTTTCATGGTTTATTCCTTTTATGATATTTGGATACAATTATTTTTAATGAAGATAATTTGTCAAGAAGAATTGAGAATTAAGAATTAAGAATTAAGAATGGAATATACCGTCGTTGCGAGGTCCCTTCATGCTGTCCTCACGAAGCAATCTCCGTGTCACTATCCCCCTCCCGTCGTTGCGAGGTCCCTTCTTGCTATCCTCACGAAGCAATCTCCGTGTCACTATCCCCATGTCACATTTCATTGCATTCAATTAAGGCGTAAGCAATACGCCACTACGATTCCTCGCAATGACGAACCGAAGGGACCTCGCAACGACGGTGAATAGTGACACGGAGATTGCTTCGGGGGGAGTTTAAAATGAGGGACCTCGCAAGGACGGTAGTTTCCATTTTCCATTTTCCATTATCCATTTTCCATTCCCCATTTTCCATTTTCCATTTTCCATTCCCCCTCCTCCGTGTTCTCCGTGTTCTCTGTGGTTAAAAAAAAAATCCAAAAAAAAAATTACATTCCTAAACCCATACAAAACAAACTACTTACAAATTATTTTAAAAAAAAATGAAAAAAAAACACCTAAATTTGAAAAAAGTGTTTGACTTTTTTACTGACTTTTTTATATTGTCGACAAAATAGTAAAATTATGTTGAAATCGTATAAAAGTTTGATAAAAAAAAGTAGTTTTAGGAGGATTAAAATGAGAGTAAAGACCTGCGGAACTTGATGCAGTGCGGGTTTTCCGTTTTCGACTTTTAGGCAAAGTTGAGATTTTAGGATCACTCGTCGTTTTCGATGAAAAGTCGTGGTTTTTGTATCATTGACGAAAGAAACGAGGGAACATGGTTCTCCCTCAAAAATTAAAAAATATGCATAGTGTGAAAATTGTGGAAACATCGAATGGGGAAATATGAATTAAGAATTAAGAATTAAGAATTAAGAATTCTGATTTCGCTGAATCAAGCAGGATTTTTTTCTGCCCATTTAGTAATAGCGATAGGAAGGATTATCTGATTTGTAATTTTAAAATTCTAATTTGTAATTTCTTAAAAATCGCAGATTACACAAATTACATACACCTTCACGAGTTTTTCGGAAGTCTAATATTTGTAATTTGTAAATTGTAATTTATAATTTGATTTATAATTTGTAAATTGTAATTTGTAATTTCCTATATATAGTAAATACAATATATATATAGTTCACCCCCAGACGATGTAAAAAAGGTTCTACGACAAAGCGAGTCGTAAAACCTCTTGAAAAATCAAGACTCTGATATTATCTTATGCATCAGCCTTTGTCTGAAATAGGACAGCCACACTACTTTTGTTGACGGAGACTGGATTAGGAAACCAGTGGTCAACGGCTCCTTAGGCTTTGGCGTAGATAAATGATGAGTTTGATTGTTATTCGCTTTCTATGTTTTTAGGAACAGGAAAATTAAGAATGGATAATGGAAAATGGAGAATAGGCAATAGGCAATAGGCAATAGGCAATAGGCAATAGGCAATAGGCAATAGGGAATAGGGAATGGATAATGCCGTCGTTGCGAGGTCACTTCTTGCTATACTTACGAAGCAATCTCGGTATCACTATCATCCGCCCGTCGTTGCGAGGTCGCTACTTGCTATACTCACGAAGCAATCTCGGTATCACTATCATCCGCCCGTCGTTGCGAGGTCGCTACTTGCTATACTCACGAAGCAATCTCGGTATCACTATCATCCGCCCGTCGTTGCGAGGTCACTACTTGCTGTCCTCACGAAGCAATCTCGGTATCACTATCCCATTGTCACTTGTCACTAATCACTTAAAATTCTTAATTCTATACATTGTTCCTAAAAAAAAACAAATTACGCAAATTACACTTACTTACACCTTCACGAGTTTTTCGGAAGTCTAATATTTGTAATTTATAATTTATTTGTAATTTATAATTTGTAATTTGTAATTTATGTATAATTTGTAATTTATATACAGTCCCAGCCCATAGCATGCTATGGGGACTATTGAAATAGAAGCATCGAGACTCCCCATGCCGTGCTATGGGGGAAACATGCTATGAAGTTGAGACTCGTAGAGATAAAACATAGAAAGCAAGCAAATGAGATGGGAAGCGTAAAGAATGGATAATGGATAATGGAGAATGGATAATGGATAATGGATAATGGAGAATGGAAAATAGGAATCGTAGTGGCGTATTGCTTACGCCTCAAAATTCTTAATTCACGAAGCAATCTCGGTATCACTATTCATCCTACCGTCGTTGCGAGGTCACTTCATGCTGTCCTCACGAAGCAATCTCGGTGTCACTATTCATCCTACCGTCGTTGCGAGGTCACTTCATGCTGTCCTCACGAAGCAATCTCGGTGTCACTATTCACTAGTCACTTGCATTTATAATTTGTAATTTATAATTTTATTTGTAAATTGTAATTTGTAATTTATAATTTGTAAACTGTAATTTGTAATTTGACTCCTCCCGTCCCAAAAAAAAATAAATAAACGAGATGATGATTATAGGATCTAGGGTCTGTCAAATTATTTTGCAGATTAAACTAGGCATTAGGCATTAGGCATTAGGCATTAGGCATTAGGCATTAGGCATTAGGCACTAGTCACTTGTCACTAATCACTAGTCCCTCCCTACAATCAAAATCCAAAACTAAAAAAAAAATTTAAGTAAATAACTTAAGGAGATTTAACATGAAGCAAATACTTTTTGTATTTATTTTTATGATGATTCTGTCAGGTGCTTTGCTGGCGCAAGTTCAGCCCTTAATACCTGGCGATGTGGAATTTACAAATCCCATCATAATCGTCGATGACCCCAGCGGTAATCCCATCGGCTTTTCTGACAGGATAATGTATACATTGCAGAATGGTCCAAACTCCGGAGCGACTGTTTTAATACGCGCAATACCTGATTTGAATAGTAGCGTTCTCATTGAGGCTAAAAATGCCATGAATGAAACTATTACAAATTTCTATATGAATCCAGGTGAGCTTGTTGCTATTTATATTACAGTAACTCCCTTTGCAGAGGGTCTATTTGGAGGACAGATGTTTTTCGAACAGCTCAATCCGGGTGGACAGCCGATCCTTTTCGCTTCCCCTCGCGTTGAAGGAAATGCCACTTATCTGCTCGGACCTACATTAGAAGAGCCTGCAGGTGAATGGATTGGATATACTTTAGTTACACCTGTTGCGACATCCATCACTTCTTCTGATTTTAGAGCTGTGTTTAGAAATGAGTATAGACTATATATATCCAACAATGCTACAGGAGCTTTGATAGAAACGAGAACAGTTGCTGCCAGTGAGCTAGCAAATTTCACTATCAGAGATCTGCTGCCAGGCACTACTTATGACTTCAGATTAGTAGCTTTGTATGATTTTCCAGCGTCTTTTAACTACGATTATTTTTACAACTACGCCCAAGTTCATGGAATGTATACACTCGAAGAAATCGAATCGGGTGGAGATATCGGTGTACTTACAGAAGTTGAAACAAAATCAGCTGAATTTACCATAAACAATCAAAGACTTTTCTTTGGTGGTATACAAGATGAAGTTTATAGAACAAGAACATTTACTATAACAGGTACTACAGACGATACTGCTATTGCTGTTTCAATCGATGTAGATCCAAGTAAAACTAATTTGGATCCTAATGCCGATCCCGCCGATCCAGACGATCCAGGAAGATTTTTTGGTATTCTTACCTCAGGAGATGGTTCACAATCAGGACACTGGACATGGATAAATAATGCTAACCCCGGTTCATGGGTGGCTTTAGAATTAAATGCTCCTGCTTTAACTACAGGAGATCCATCTACCATCACCGTCACCGTAGCTTATTCTATCGGTGAAAGCAATATTCGTGGTATTGATCCCTTTGATAATAACAATGATTATGTAACCTTGATAGTTACCAATACTGAAGGTGTCACAGGAGATGAAGTTGAAGATTTCACTCTCGAAGTTCTTCTCGAAGGTTATGAAGAAGAAGACCCCTTTACTATCGCAGGTGAAAAACTTGTCCATATTGATAATGATGATTATGAAATAAACTTTGGTAGAATATATGTAGGCAATACTGCATTAAGACCAAGGACAATTTTACATATCAATCCTTCTTCCGATACCGATATAGTAAATGTGGTTATCGCAACTCCTACAGGAGCAAATGCAGCAGAGCTAACATTGTATGATAGCGCAGGAACAGCTATAACTACTTTTCCTGCTACAATAAACATCGCAACTTTGGCTAACCAAACTATAGGTATAGAAATGGCTCCTACAGCTGCAAATACGCCAAGAGTAGCCAATTTTACTATCACTTATGTTGACGGCGGATCAAATGAGCTCATAAAGAGCATCGATGTCCGTGCTACCGGTCTTGCCGAGAACGCAATAGCGCCTACCGTAGGTGGTAATGCAGCTGTTATGCCCACTATATTCCAAAATGTCGAAGTCGGAACCACCGTCTCTACTAGCGCAGAATATATGTTGGTCACCAATAATTTAGTTTTAACCCCTGGTGTATTAGCAGAGCTGACAGTCGAGATAGTCGGTGACCGTAGAGCTGATTTTGGCTTTACTGGTCAGATAGCGGGCGTTTCCTACGGAACAGGTCCATTTCGTCTGACTACTGGTCAAAACCTTCATCTCGGATTTAGTTATAGTCCTACTGAAGTCTTTCCTACCTCTACAACAGATAATACAAATCTGCTCATCACGGTCAGATATGTCAATCCTACTGGACAACCAGTTGAATTTTATGAGTATGGAGATTTTGTCTGGGGCTTAGCTCCTCCAGCTACACCATTTTTTAGATCCGCTACTAGTATAGAGATGACAGAATTTAAATTATATGAAGGAACTCATACTACAATAGTAGCAATAGACGGCGCTGATGAATTTGCAGTTGATGATACAGGAACGATAAATTTTGGATATGTCCCTGGTATCACCATAGATGGTGTATATCATAGTCTTTACAATTCGATACCTTTTACTATAGTGAATCATAGAACATCTGCTATGTCTACCCTCGGTATAGATGTCAGATTTGACATCGTGCCAGGTAGCGGGATTTCTATTCTCTGGGGAGATCAAAACCATGAGTCTTCATTCGTAGCTCGTATGATACCATGGAGCGATCCTTTGGGAACTCCTCCGAGTGGCTCATACCCTGCTATTCAACCTTTCAGGGTAAATTTTCAACCTACTTATGCAGGTCAAACACTACAATTAGCGCAAAACCTCAGAATCTATACCGTAAATAGAAGAGAGGTTAATATCACTCTTGAAGGTTCTACACAAGCATTACAGACAGCGACAAGTGTGAATATAGTTGCTGATGGAAACTATGCAATAGATGTTGCATGGGAGCATCCATGGGCAATGACCCAAGCGGCACCTGCTGGGCACCCCGGTTTTACTGGAACAACTTCTGCTTATAATTGGCGATACAGAGTTTCACTGCATCTCCGAAACTCATCAACAAATTTATGGGAAGAGCAGACTGGAACACCATCTACTCAAGCAGGTCGCGCCCCAGTAGAAAGATGGTTTGGAGCTGGTGGAGCAAATGAAGCTCTCACACACAAATTTACAAACCTCGATGCCGGCGTACCATATAAGGTTCGGATAGATGTTCGCTATAATCTCGCATCTTATATAGGTATGTTAGAAGCCGTCCCCGAGCTGTTAGATAAGCTGGATGCTTCTGTCTGGGGCAGTTATACAACTCCCACAACACAAGCAAACAATGTCATAGGACGATATGAAGGTATTCAAGCAACAGTTGGCTATAATTTCCGTGTAGAAATATGGAAAGAAACTGTCACTGGAGAGGGTGATTGGCTGAGAGTTGATGATCATGGTGAAATAACTTCAGCTTCGGCTGGAAGAATAGATTTCGGTCAGGTTCTCATAAATCATTTAGCTGAGTTTACTGGACAGACAGGAAACTGGTCTGCAGGCGCTCATTTGAAAATGAGAGTATTTGCAGCAGATGAAGAAAATGATGATTTTACTTTTTGGATGGCAACAAATCCATCTCCAACTGCAACAACAACACCTGTTGTTACGCGTGGATCTGATACTATGAACAATGTTACAGGTGTTGAATATAATATCGACACCGCTGGCGGATTTATAGAGTTCGATATTCGTTATGCTCCTGAAAATCTTGATGCAGCAGCAGGACGAGATTGGCCAAATTTAATTAGATTAGCATTAGAAGAACTCGATGCAGCTACAACTGGTGGTCCTCTGGGGCATTTATATTTTCAAGCTAATGCTTTTGTTCTCGATGGTGCTACTGCGCCTACAGGTTCTGGTAGACCATTTACCTATCATGGACATTCAACATCAGATCAAGTAGGTCAGTTTCAAGCAAACACACAGCCTATAGATGGATCTAATGAAATAGAATTTGAACAAGCGCATGTCGGATTGTTTAGCGATTTAACTGTATGGATCACCAGTATACATGAAAATGTTGAAGAACTGAAAATAAGTGTAGATGCCAATTCTCCGTTTTGGATATTCCATAATGGTCAATATTACCAAGAAGTGATGGTCCCGAGTACAAGTTTTTTTGGAAGAACAGAAGCTACTACTGCTCAGCAACCAGATCACCAGGTAAGGGTATTTTACCGACCTACAACTACAGTTGGAAGTCCTCATGAAGCTAAATTGACTATATCAGGTATTCCTAGTGGATATACAGCAGTTTCTCATCCACCTGATGGCTATCATTGGATACCTTTTGAAATATCTGCTAATCTAACAGCAGAAAGTTATGCTATCACTAGTGGACATAACTTCATCCATTTCAATGATGTTGTCGAGTTTTTACATTCTGATGTCAGATATGTATTAGATGGAGCTGGTGAGCTTGAATTAGAAGCAGCTAATCTGCCTATTGTTATCACAAATACCAATGGTGATGCTCAGCCTGTTCAGTTTAGATTTGATCCACCAGCGGCTGGGCAGTTTGTGCACATGTTTACTACAGCCGCAAGAGATGTAAGAATACTGCCCAATACAAATACAACAAGTATCGCCACAGGGGGAACATATAACATATTTTTCAGGTTCCTACCTGAGCCGGAACTTGAATATACTGGGGTCTATAACCCTTCCAACCCCAATACACTGCCTACTAGTAACGCTTATTTAGAGATTTACAATACAGCTGGTGCTAGACTTTCCCGCATCCCCATCTATGGTAAAGCTGTTCCGATGAATCAAGCGGAGATTACCTCTGTAACACGCCCTGCTTCTACTTATAGCTTAACTACAGTATGGACAGCTCCAGCCCCCAATAGACCCAATCAGACTGTATCTGGTTACAATGTGACCTTATATGAAGTCACTTTATCAGGTGGAGTGCCAACTGGTTATGCTGAACTTGACAATGAATTTGTCCCAGCTGGAACACTTACTTATACCTTTGGCTCAGCTACTTTAGGTGAAGACGCTTTAGCTACGAATAGAAATTATGCTGTATCAGTCGAGGCATTGTATGCTTCGACAGGATTCGATTGGGACGCAATCGATACCCTTTACAATGGTTACTACACTCATGAGCATAATGATATTGAATATTTCAAATCAACTCCTTTGGTTCGTTCAGACCCTGTATTCTTTGCTCGCGATGCCTTTGAGGTGAGTATAAGCCACGATACTAATGGTATATATAAGTACAATTTTGGCAATGTTTATTTCAATTATCAGACCTTGTCCATGTCATTTACTCTTACCAATACTACAGGTAATCCTATCAATATAGAGTTTGATGATATAAACATAGATCTCGCACAACCACCTACTTTCTCTGCCGCTGATCAGTTCCTTATCACAGGACTTTCTCTGGTAAATGTTTCTGGAAATATCTATACATTACCAGCGACAGGGGCGCATACAGTGACCGTGTCCTTTAGACCTCAATCTGCAGGCACACCAGATATACAGTTTACGATTAGTCACGCTGTCACAAACGGTTTGGAAGCCGAATTTGAATTCGAAGGTAGAGGTATCGAACTTCCGTTTACTCGCACACCTACTGCTATTGAGTTTTCTACTTCCGCGAACGGTACTCCTATAGGAACTACAGTGCCAACTAATGGTACTACTATTCCTAATCTCACATTAGCTAATACAGTGGCGATTCCTGAGCCAGCTTCGATACTTTTGACTGTATCTTTTACAGGCGCTAATCCCAATGACTTTATAGTTACAGGCGGAACCCAGAGTGGACCTGCCGAATGGCAATATACTCTTCCAATAGATGCTACTGTATTCCAAATCCCTGTCTCTTTCAGACCAACCGCACCGGGAGCCAGAGCAGCTACTCTTGTGATTAGAGGTGCTCCTACTTCTTATACCAGTCTACCCGGTAGAAATCTTTATGAACAGACAGTCGCATTGACAGGTTTTGCAGTGCAAGCCTTTTCATTTGAGTATGACACCTGGAATTTTGGTTCAGTGGTCAATTATTTAGGTGCTGAAGCTGAAATCGTGATTACCAACTACTCAGCCACATCTACACCGGTGATAGTTACCAGTAGTAGTGGTCTTGACAACTACGACATCGAAGCTTATTGGGGAAATCCTCCAACCAGGATTACCTGGAATAACCAGATACAGATCCCACCCGGAGATGACCCTAATGAAAACACACTGAGAATAGTTCTCACACCCGGTGCTGTAGGCAATCTTGCTTCCAGAACATTATACTTTACGAGAGTAGGTGCTGGCATCCCTGATGGCTCAGTCTTTCTCCCCAATTCTCATAGACATGATGGCTTTGCTCCACCAGCAACAATAGGTGAGATTACTCCTGATAATGAAAACACCTACAATTCTATCACTGTTCAGTGGCAGATGCCTCGATGGTTAGAAAATACAGGTGGAACATCTACAGCTCTAATGACAGGACCTCACGGAGTCTATGATGCTCATATAGCCGGTTTTAGATTGGAGCTTTTTAGAGGAAGTGATGATTCACCAGCAGCTAACCCAGTTTATTATGAATTGGAAGATCTTAGAGCCAACCCCGGCGTTACACCAGCTCTTTATGAATTGAAACATACTTTCACAGACGGTGATGAAGACAACTCTGATCTTGATCACAATACTGAATACTATGTCAAGATTTGGACATTGTATGATATATTGGATGATGAATACAACCTCGGCTGGATAGAATATAATACAACTTATGCGGATTTTGATGCTTTCTTAACAGCTCTGAGAACAGAAGATGCAGATTGCTTTGACGAACTCGGAAGCGATGATGTCTTTGTTTCTGTAGACCAAGAATCAGATCCCACATCTACTACCTACGCGACCTTCCAGCTCACCACCCCTGCTTACAGCTATGTAAATGGTTATTGGTATAATTTCTACAATAGATTTATCACAACTGCTGAGACTTATACTGCTGCTCAAAATACAGACAATCTTGTTATCGAAGTCCGTCCTACAGGTGAAGTCTATATCAAAGCAGTCGTGACCAATGATAATGGTGATGAGATATATAGCGTTACTGATGTAAATGGTAATGATGTATTAGAAATAGCTGCTGGAACGGCTAACAGAGAGGTCGAAATTCCTGTTCTGTTCAAGCCATTAGTTGGCGACACCGAATATAATTTCGATGGCGATGCTTATTTCCTCACTTTGACATTGGCTACCAATGCCGCAGGTGATATAGATACTTCCAACCCTCATGAGCAAGTAGTCATATTCGATGGTCGTGGCGTAGAATATCCTTTCTATGTTATTGAATCTAATCAAAATCCTAATTATGCTACAGATCCTTTTGTCGTCAATACCTTTGAGACTCAAGCTGGTGTTGAGGTTGAGAGAGTTGTCCTTATTAGAAATGAATTTACTACTGGTCAGGTTCATGAAGAATTGACTTTCACTGTCAGTATCATCCCTACTCTTATACCAGCTCAGGCAGGTCATGTCGACTTCTTTACGCTTTCTGGAGAGGTATCCACTGTGCCTGTCACTCCAAACCAAGATGGCTCAATCACTGTCGAAGACTTAACTGATATGGAGACCCTTTTACTGACTATAAATTATGACCCTCCTACCTCCGGAACTCATCAGGTCATCCTCTTAATAGTAGATAAAGACGGAGACTATGAACTCGAAATCGAACTCACCGGTCGTGCTGGTGAAGATGTGATTACTATCACTGGTCCTACTCCTAGCACTGATGAACTGCGTTATGGTGATGAATTACCTTTTGGTACAGTAGTATCTTATGCAGGAAATAACCAACAAGTGATAAATCTGACTATAAATAACCTCACTGGTCTTCCTCAACCAGGTCCTAACTATACTCTTCGACCAGTTGAATTGGAAGCTGCATTGACTCCAGCTGCAGGAACTACGCATACAGCATTTACAGTTCGGATAGGTTCTACAGGAACTGCTGCTCAGACGTCTACTTTCACCACACCAGCGGCTCAAACAGCAGCGATACCTATCGATATCAATTTCAATCCTCAACTTCCGTATGATGCTACTCAACTGACTTTCCGTTCTTTATTGTCTATCAAAGCAAGAACAGACATGTCGGCTACCCCAGGAACTACTCCACCTGTTTGGCACGAAGAAGAAATGGAATTTGAAATCTCCGGAACAGTAGTTCTGCCATTTAATCAGCCTACTCCGTTCCCATTACCATTTGCACAAAGAATCCTTGGTGAAAGTTATACCTTACCTTTAACAATCACCAGAGGCACAAACAATACAGAAACAGTGAATTTCACAATCTTAGGTCTTTATCCTACAGCTACTACTCCTGATGGTGATGCTTTTGATCTAAATGCAGATTTTGGAGATGCAGATTATACACCTTTCTCTTATACATTCGACTCAGCCGATGGTGTCTTGAACACTACAAATCCAACGAGAACTATCAATGTGAACTACAACCCTCATCGAAATGATGTCCCTGCTCAAGCACACTCAGCCTTTTTGAGAGTAGCCTTTAATGGCATTGGCGGCACACCAGGTTCAGCTACAGGATATGTATTTAATGTTCCTCTTTCTGGAACACCTTACGCTCCATTTGATCTCGATGATGATGTGACTCAGCCCACACCAGGTAATTATGTCCTTGATTTTGGTGATGTGATTCCTGTTATTCCAGCTATCAGAACTATGAATATAGAGCATCTATTGGCAGATACTGCATTATATGGTACGATAGTTGGAGGAAAACCTTTCAATATCTTTATTCAATATGCTAGTTCTACAAATACACACAATCAATATTTTGAATTTAGCTTGACTGAATCACCTTTTGATGCTATCGATCTTATCGATCCTGACACTGATTTGCCTACTCCTATATTAGTAGGAACTACAGCAGGCGGGCTTGATATTTTTGTAGCCTTTGCTCCTCCGACTGCAGATGTAAATCCATATACATCTACAATCAATGTGATATTTGCTGGTATAGACCAAGAAGACGACCCTGAAGACAGATCTCTAGATCATTTCACTATACCAGTAGTGATGTCTGGTAGAATCAGGACAAATCTGATGGTTGAAGCTTATGCAGAAATAGATAGACAAAATTATATTCCTGTAGAAAGAGGCCCTTCATCTGTCAGATGGATCATTGATTTACAAACGCCGGGACCTAACTATGAAGCATTTGTAGATTTAGGTCAAATAGTTCGTAGCGTAGATTCTGATGAAAATAAGGGAGCTATAACCTTTACCTTGACTAATTTCTCAGATGTAGTTGGCAACGCAGTTGCAATAGATGGATGGCAATGGGATCCTACTGCACATCCTAGCACTCCACCAGCTGGATATACCATATCAGCTACAACACCGTCTGCGTCTCATAATATAGGAACTGGTGCAGGTTTAACAGAAGAAGTTGAAATCGTGATAGTGGTCGATTTTGATGGTGAGCCTGCTGAAACAAAAAATGCAACCTTATTGATAAATGTAACAGGGTTGACAGAGCCTTTAGCACGAATCAACATCACCGCTAGTTTCCAAGATGCTTCTTTCTATATAGCGGATGAAAATGATGTTCATTTTACACCAGATGCCTATATCGAATTGAATGCACCGGACCGAATGACCTGGAGCGAACCTTATAGATTTAATATCGAAAACTGGTCAGACGACGGTGTGACTTTGACATTTGTCGATATGGATGACCAGCCTTATCAGTTACATGCATCTAGTCAATTTAGATTCAGAAGCTATGCAGCTGGTGTGTATACAGATTACAACCTTGGAACTCTGTTTAATCTGGAACCTCCAATAGGCTTGACTGATCCATCCAACAATTATTTCTATGTAGAATACATGTTCAATCATGCTACTGATACAATCCCGTTAGAAGAGCCGAGACTGAGAGTTACTGGTAATGTCGGTGGGGTTGGCGCTCAATATGTCCAATACATCGACATCAAAGCCAAAGCCTCCATCCCACAACCCATGGTCGTGACCTTCTCACCAGCGATGTTAGTCGGTTTTATGGACAACGATGATCTCGAAGACCTCGCAGACAATGAATATCTACCTACTTATGCGAGACGCGGTCAGTTTTCTATCACGAATCCGTTTAGTGGAGCTGGTGTTACGAAACTCGGTGTCATCATCGATGAAAATCCTGACGAACTCGAAATCACCATCCACCAAAACAGTATGTATCATGCTGGACATCAAGGTTTTATATTCCTTGAAACTCCAGAATCAGTGGCTGTTCAAGGTATTAATTTTGCTCAGGGTAGCACGCATAATTACTGGATACAGGTGAGAACTACAAAACCTGTAGCCAACAACGAATTTAGTGCTAAGATGAGAATAGTTCTGCACAATGATTTTATCCATAACGCAGAGCAATATTTTGCCTTCCCTGCTATCGAATTGCACGGAACGACTGCTGAATTTATGAGAGTTGCGAGTATCAATCATACTCAAGGCTTTAGTGACATTCGTTTTGTCTTCCCACAACCTCTGCACGCTATTCCAAACACTCTACCCATCGAATATTATGCTGGTTATGAAAACTATCAAATAGCCGGTTCTGCTACAGCAGGTCGTGTGAACTTTGATATATATGGTTATCGTCTCTTTATGGAAGACACCGAGACAGGCGAATTAATCTATGTCGGTGATGTTCCCAATGACTTTACTTCTCTTATTAACACTAACACACCTTTGGGTACGAATTTTTCAGTTAACCTCAGTGAAATGGCAGGTGGTAGTACCGCTGGCGAAGAATTTATCGAAGAGATGATTCCGGGTCAGGACTACATTTTCCATTTCGCTACTATGTATATAAATCCTCGTTATGGCGATACCATCAGAGAAATGGGTGATTATCCACCGTTTAAAGATGTAGAGTATTTCCTCTCCAACTTTAGGTCAATTACCTCCTCCTTACTTCCAACTCCGTTCTTTATCACCGATATGGAAGATGATAGGATGGATATAGATTTTGGAGCTGTCTTACACAGTCAAACTCGTGAAAGATTCTTCACTGTCGAAAATCCGAATTCTCTTGCTCAAGACCTTGTATTTGAATTTGATGAAACTGCTACAGAAGGTCATTTTGAGGTTTATAGAGAATCCAGTACAACTCCGATACCTTTTGGATCAACAAACAACCAATCCATACAAAATATTCCAGCTGCAACTTCTGCTGGAAATGGTATCGTAGAATATAGAGTTGTCTATGTCGCTAATACAGCTACAACTGGTGCAAGCGCTGTTGACGAAGCTGAAATTGCAATACGACTTATGACCCAGCCTAGTGCTGGAAATGCTGGCTTTGAAGATGAATACTTCAGATATGTAGACCTCTCCGCTTATACCGTCTACGAAGATGAGCCTTTCACTATCGATATCGTTTTAGATAACGACAACATCGGTGAGATACCTTTTGGCAGTGTCATCGGTATCGGTGCAAATGAAAGCGATTTCTGGTTTGCTGAAGAAGTAACTCCAGCTGTTCTCGAATATGTCATCTGGAATACCAGCAGTGATGAACCGCTGGTGATTCAGTTTGATTTTGACAAATCTACTGAAGGCAAAGTGCTTCCAAACACCGAAGTCCTTCCAGAAGATGTCTTCGGCTTTAGAGTAAATGGTGTAAATCCTCCGAGCAATCGTAGATTTACTATCCCTGCTGACGATTTTGTCACTCTCGAAGTCTGGTTCTCACCAAAAACAATCGATGATTACTATGATACTTACGAAGAAGCTCTCTATATCACCGCTCTCGATGCTGGTGTATTGAGCACTTTCGTAGTCGAACTCGAATTGAAAGGTCTTGGTATCAGTTGGCCTTTCAACCTTGCTGAAGGCTCTACGCCAGCTCTTCTGCCAACCGATCTACAAGATTATGAAGATTGGTTTATCGAAGAATTCGAAGATATAACCCTCAACACTACATCTGATCCTTATCTGGTTACCGTTCAAAGACCTACAGCTCTTCAAACAGCTAATACAAGAGTCGATATCACTTCGATAGCGATAATAGGTCCCGATGCAGGTGCCTTTAGATTTGTAGCTGATTTTGCAGACAATTATTTCCCTGCTTCTATCACTGGCACAACCTCTGCCACAGACATAGCGTTTGGTATCCGCTTTGCTCCTACAGAAGTAAAAGAATATCATGCTATGTTAGTCGTATCTGGTCGTCAGTTTGGATACAATGAAGACTTAGAAGACTTTGTCAGATTTATCCCTCTCATGGGAACAGTCGAAGACAAAGCTGCCTTTGAAGTCATCGCAGAATACACAGACGCCACAGACTATAAAACTATCGATGAAGAATACGATGCCAATGGCAATCTCAATATCGGCACTGTCGGTGTAGGTTATGAATCTGCACCAACACCTTTTATGATTCTCAACAATCTTGATAGAGATATCAATATTGATATGGCTATAGAACATACCGGTAGAGATGAGGTCTTTGAACTTTCTCATGATCAAACTATAACTATTGAAGTTGCAGGCGATTTGGCAGGCACTGCTATAATACCGGATGGAAATGCAAACATTAATGATGAACAATTCTACATCCATTTCACTCCAGTAGAAGTCAACACCACTTATCTGGCAACTCTGATCATCACCTTTAAAGAAATAGTAAAAGCTCCAGACCCTGATGATCCGACCAAAGAAATAGATGTGATTCGCATCACTCATACAGAGAGAATCCCTCTCCGTGGTCGCGGCGTCAATGCCTTTACTATCACACCGCTTGTCGTTGATTTCGGTGATGTGATGCAAAGACCGGGTAATACCGAAAATGATGACTATAAAGATGAAAGCTTTGTTATCACCAACAATACAGATCATGCTCTGGAAATAACTCTCAGCGCTATCCAAAATAATTTGGGAACTGTCTTTACACTCACCGATGTCAGAGATTCTGATAATGATGTTGTAGCAGTTGCGTCAGGATCTTATAGTCTTGCTGCTTCTGTATTTCCAAGGACAACTCCAGTTGAATATGAATACTTAACAGTCAATCTGAGATTCAGCCCTATCTTAGTCGAAACTTACGAAGCTACGATGGATGTCGGCTTGTTACCTGTTCATGCAACAGATCCTTTCATAGTCGAAGTTACCCTCACCGGTAACGGAACAGCTTGGGAAAAAGATCCTGATGAACCAGACCCAATATTTGATGGATGGGAAATCATTTCCAGACTCGCTACTTGGGGCAATGTCGCAATGTACGACCTCGGAGACGATGTTGACTATGTAAACTTCGGTAGAGTCATGGTTCAGCAAGTTCCACCAAGAAGTCGTATCTTTACTGTATCCAATAGCTCTGCAAACAATGTTAACATCAATATTGACATAGCCTCTACTAGTACATTATTTAACGAAAGATATTTCTTTGAAAGACAAGTTCAAGGTGTATGGGAGCCTATCGTGGTGAACAGAGCCGGAGCTACAAATAGAACTGACATCCCAGTTCTTGCCGGAAGCTCTGTAGACATCCGCATCAGCTTCAATACTCATCAGTCTGTTGCTCCAAATGACCAGAATAACGCTGATTTCACTACTGAAATAGTTGTCACAACTTCTGTTAACAATGCTGATGAAGAATTAGTCAGAGCTGACTTGTATGCAGGTATTGGTGGAACTAGCCCGAATCTCTCTGCTTGGGCAAGAGACTTTGCTATCGATGGTAAACAATTCCCAGGCTCTTTAGATCCTGTTATTGAAATTGATACGCTTGAACCACTAATCACTTGGACAAACTTTACAGCAGCTCCTTGGGCTACTACTTATATTCTGGAAGTCGTAGAAAACAGTGGTGTTTTTCTTCCACAACCTTCAGCAAATCTAAATCCAACAGAAAACCAATTAACAGCGCCTTTTGTCCACAGAAATGAAAGCATGAATCCTTATTGGCCTGTGATAGGTTATACTTTAGAAGGTCTCGAATGGGAAACTCAATATATAATGAGACTCATCAGTGTTAACGGTTATGGCACAGTAAATATGAACAACGCTGCTTACTTGCAGTTCAGAACAGGCTCAGAGCCACAGCCAGTAGATCCACTTGCTTTATTTAGTGTAGGTGTTAATGCGGATCCAGACGATACTTCCGCTCCTTATGACTATACACTCGATCTCGGACAGGAAGTGGTCGTCGGTGCAGCAGATGTGAATAATACTATCATCTTGACTTCAACCTTGAGTGCTGACTATACAGGTCCAGTGCAGATGCACATCGGCTTTGAAAACGGTGTAAGCAATGGATTTACTCTCACATCAACTGTAGCTCCAGATGCAAATGGTTATTTCAATTTAGCTACAACTGCGACAGCAACTGTCAGCTTTACACCAAACTTTGTCGGTAAAAGAGAAGTTATACTTTTGATTAGTCAAAGACATTTAAATGCTCTGAATCAACCTATTACATACCCACATACTGATGGTGTATCTGATCCTTTAGCAGTAGAAGCTCTCACCTACCGCGTCCTGGTCTCCGTCGAAGTCATCCCCGTGCCTCCAGTGATACCATGGAATCCACCGAACTCCTTTGATGCGACTGGCAATCATTTTGATGTCAATCTCACTTGGTCTCATCCAGATCCTTATCATCCTGCCGCTATGACTGAACCAGCTGACTTACTCGGGTTTAGGATTTGGGCAGTTGAATATGATGATGATGGACTAATCTATGATGACGATTTACTTAAAAAAGTTGGAATTAACCCTGTCGAAGAATTTTACGCCTTCGGCAACAACAATACAAATATCGAACAACATGTATTATCTGGTCAGATAGCATCTTTGACTCCAGATACAAAATATCACTGGGCTATCGAAGCTGTTTACAAAGGTCCAGGCTGGACAACCGGTCACACCCCGGTACCAGGCAATTTATTCGGAACTGAAGTTGAAGTCTCAAACCTCCGTCCCCTCGCAGCTCCATACTATGTCGAGACCCAAAATGTCTTCTTAGTGAGCGAAGAAGTCTTTGATTTTGGTAGATTTGAGATTATCTTACTGCCTGATCCAGAACCTGAATACATTGAGTTTACTATAACTAACAACTATGGTGCGGACATCCCTGTTCGTTATACCTTACATGCTGATATAATAGAACTCGTCGAACTCGAAATCATCAGCGGTGCTACTCGTCCTTGGACTTATACCCAAGGCACTCCACCGGATGTCGAAACTATCGTAAGACCTATCTTGCGTATCAACAACGGTCAAACAGCTACTCTGAGACTCGTCTTTGTCGGTGAAGAAGAGATAAACAGCGCTGGACTCACCAGTACCCTGCTCTTTGAAATGCTCGACCTGACTCAGCTCAGCCAGCCTACTTTCCCTGCCAGTCCGAATGTTGTTTATGCACCAGCTGTTTATGCTATCAACTTCGATGCAGTTCCAGCGTCAGCACCATTAACTGAAGGTGCAAGAGTCGTCTTGACTGCTCCAGCAAACAATGCCGAAGACAGAGCCAGAGCTCCTATATTTACATGGACAGAGCCTGCAAACGCCAGCATCAGAAGAATGATCAATCATTTTAGATTGGAAATCACTCCTCTCGATAGCGACGGTCTGCCTCTCGAAACACTCTATTCAGAGCCATTGCCATTTAGCGACTCCAATGCAAATCCTCCTGTAGGTACACTCGATTTCACAGATCTCGAAATTCTCTACCTCTGGGATGAGACCCTCGAAGAATTTGTCGCTACTGACTACGATTGGTTATTACATGGCACTACTTATCGTTGGACTGTCAGTTCTTGGAATCGTCATGGCTTCGACTCAGCTCAAAGACCAGCTTTCAGAACCTTTACCACGATAGAAATGCCAGAACATCTTTATATCGTTACCGGTGATACAAGAACAAGTGTCTTAGCTGACATCACTGACATCTGGCTCGATGACGAAGAAACCTTGTCCTTTGAAATCACTGAAGTAGACCAAGCTTCTATGCGTAAAACCTTTAGAATTTGGAACAATATCGATGTTGAAGACATGGAAATCAATATCGCTATAGACGGTGCTTTTGAAGTCAGAATCTATGCTTCTGGCGGCGAAGAACTCACCGAATCCGAATTCAAAGCTAACCCTATCTCAGGTTATGAAGAATGGTATGGTATGGCTGATGATGATATCGATATAGAACTCGCAAACAACAGATATATCGAACTCGATGTCTATTTCAGACCAATAGCTATTGGCGCCAATACAGGCACTATCGTTATCAACTTTATCGAGAGTAGCGTAACTGAACATTTCACTCCCGAAATGTTTACCGTTAATCTCAGCGGAACTGGTAGCATGCGTGCAGATTTCCCTGCGGTGAGAGCCTTTAGAACCGTCGATATCTATCCTACTATTGTAGATTTGGCATTCCAAAGACCGCTGCCACCTACTAGCGTCAATGCGCCTGTTCTTGAACAATATGCCATCTTCCGCGTTACAGGTCAACGTCCTACCGATCCAGCTCTCGTAGATGCTTGGATAGCGAATAATTCTGTCGAAATCGAAAGACGTGCATTTGGTGATCCTACTCAGCCGAACTATGATCCAAACTATACAGAGACTGTTATTCAGCTAAAACCTGATACAGAACATTATTTCTATGCTGTAGCATATTATAGAGATCCTTATATCCGTGCTCAAGTCCCTTCAGCTCCGACTCCGCTTAATGCTCCTTGGACTGAGCCGCTCTTTACTGCGGATGAAGTTGTTGATTTCACTCGCGTTGCCCTCGGACATAACGATACTCAAACCTTTACTATCACGAATCTATATACCACCGACTATGTCAACGCAGCTACTATCAATGTCGACTTTGAAATCGAACAAGACATGACTGCTGATTATAGATTTAATATAACACCAAGTCAAACTATCGTTGGAGAAACTCAGGAAATCACTATCAGTATCATCATCCTCGATGCTACTCCTGCTGTTGCTGAAATCTCCGGCACTATAGTCATCACCCATGATATAACCACCGATAACAACCATTATGAAGGCGAAGAACCTTTCGTTCTGAGAATACCTATCACTGGTGAGATCATCGTCATCGCTGACGAATATCCAGCACCATTGACTAATCTCCGTATCGAAGGAAGCTCTATCAATACTCCTGTCGGTCCTACCTTTACCTGGAGACTGCCTCGTAATCCTGACGATACCGTCGGTGACAATATCACCGCTCTCTCACTCGTCATCTGGGACGATGGAACTGAAATCTACAGAGCTGCATTGCCTTTCGATGTGGAAAGCCATGAATATGATCCTGATAATTTTGACGGTGGACCTGCTTTCCTCGATTACTCAACTGCTTCTGACTATCAGTCCTATACCTGGTATGTATTCCCTATCTCTGGTAACAACAAACTCGAAGAAAAAGTAGATGAAGATAATAACCTCTTTGAACCACCTACCCTCATCTTCACTACTAAACGCGCTCCTCTGCCTATCACCAGAATAGTCGAATTGCCTCTCGAAGCTACCGGCGTTTACGAAGACGATCTCGGTCAAGTTGCCGTTGGTGCTACCCTGACAAAAACTTATACAGTTGTTAATACTGAAGTTCCAGCTCGTGACATCACTGTCGCTATCTCTGGAACCGGTACCAACTATACTATGAATGTTTATGATGAATTTGATGTAGTAGTGACAAGTGGTCTTAACGAATATACCATCCTTGCAGGCGCCTTTGTTACTCTCGAAATTATGTTTACAAGCGTTGCTGGTGAACATGAATTTGTAATCGAAGTCCAACAACGCAGCGACAACGGTCTGCAACATGGTGACCTCGGTCTCAGTGGCGTTGAAGGTCCTATCATGACCCTGACTATCAGCGCTGAAGGCGTTACGATGCCTCTTGTAGCTACCTTAGAAAGTGGCGATTATCCTCTAAATGCTCCAGATTACTCCATCGAACCACGCGTTGTCATCAATCCTACTGAATTTAAATGGACAAATCCAGGCACAGGCACTGCTCATGCTATCGTCCTCTTCGCTCTTCTCGAAGGCGATGAAGATGAAGACCTCAGAGATGCAATCCTCGCTCTCCGCGACACTGTTCTCGGACAAGTAGATCCTGTCGGCACTATCCGTGAAAGATATACCGCTGCTATAGCAGCTCTGGTCAGTCCAGAAGCCTTTATCACGGTAGTTCCAGCGACTCCTTCTGCTCAAAACGCTTATACCTTGACCCAGACCCTCAAGTTTGCTGGTCAAGAATATATCTGGGCAGCTATCCGTGTCGATGCACAAGGTCGTTTCAATACCAACTACGGTGTCTGGCATTTTGAAACTCAATATCACGCAGTTATCTCACAAGAGATTGAAGACGGTTTAGAACTTGATTTCGGTAGAATAGCTACAGGAACGATGGAATTTGCTCCTGCTACAAACAATTATTCTATCATAAACCATTTCGCTGGTGAGATAGACATCAATATCAGTATAGTCAACAACGAGCTTGCCAATGGATTCTTTATCTATGAATACACTGGTCCAGGTCCGAATGATTATACCCTCTTCAATACAGCGACTCCGCTGACTATTGAAGAAGACGAAATGTTCCTCTTCCAGATTCGCTTTATGCCTACTGCTGCTGGTCTCTACGACTCAGAAATCAATTTCACGCTTTCAGCAGCCAGAAATATGGTCATGGGCGAGCCTATCACCGTTTATGCGATTGGTGAAGCTTATACCGCTTCTACTGTCGTGCCTCGCGTCGTGACCCTCGTTGATCCCGGTTATTCCGGTGGAACTTGGCACGAATGGCAGCTCTTAGATCCTATCGCAAATTGGGAAGAAGAAGACATAGAACTCGTTCCAGACGATGTCTCTGCTCTGCCTCTCTTTACCTGGACTCCTGATACTGCGACTCCAGCTATCGCGGTCAGAGATTATAGACTGCAAGTGTCTACCAATCCAAACTTTGAAGCTCAACATTTGATAGTTAATGTAACAGGTATCGAACATACCGCTACTTCTTATCAATTGAAAGCTGAAGATGTTACTGGTGGCGATTATCTGCCATATAGCACTACAGCCAATACAGCTTATTACTACTGGCGTGTAGTTCCTTACAACAATATCGCAGAAACAAATATAGGTCGTCATGAAGTCATGGTCTTTGCGACTATGCTTGATCCTGACATCAAACATCCAGATACAGATCCGTTTGTCTTTGAATGGGATAATAGTCCAGACCCAGCTTACCTCGCTTTCGGTACTGTCCATCTCGACCTATTTGCTGAAAAAACCTTTGAAATCATCAACGAATGGGAAGAAGAAGTAGAAATCACGCTTACAGTCGAAGCAGATTCAGAATTTACTGTCGAAGTAACCCTTGACGATGTCACTGTCGTTGTTACCGGTAGTATGGTCTTTGAATTGCCAGTCGCTGATGACGATGTAGAGCCTCTACTCGTTACCGTGACCTTCAATCCTGTCGTAGAAAATGATGATGATCTGACTGCTAAGATCACCGCTATTTATGAAATGCCGAATTTCCGCGGCACTTGGTTTGAAGGTGTCTTTACTGATACTATCGAGTTCACCGGTCGCGGCGGATTCACTGGCGGCGATGTAAATTTACCAGCTCCTGCGAATTTCCGTGTCCTTGCTACCTCAGCTCAGTCTGTTACCCTCGCTTGGGATAGACCGCTGACTGCACCTGTGACTGGTTATATGATCTATATGCTCGTTGATGGTGAATTTGAATATATCCAAAATATCAACGATCCGAGAACACTTGAGCATACGGTTATAGCGACTACACTTAACAATCAACAACAAAATCCTCTCACCGTCGATACTCCATATCTCTTTAGCATCAGAGCTATCTATAATACTGGAGACGGTAGATATTCACTTCCAGCTCTTCCAGCGAGAACCTTGCCATATCCTCCAGCTATCACAGTCTCACCTGCTCCTACTATGGACTTTGGCACTATAGACATCAGTGAAGCGGAATATACCGAAATCACTCTGAACATCGTTCTCAATGATCCGCTGCCTCATGAATTACAAGGTCTCCAAGGACAGCAATCCTATAGCTTACTCACTACCAATGGCACCCCTGTCGTTGTAGGAACTATCCTCGCAGGCGTCTTTGAAGTCAGAAGTATCAGCGGTTATAACCTCTCTCAAAATGATGCTGAAATAGTCGTCAGATACTTTACTACTACAGCCGGTGAAAATACCGCTACTCTCATAGTGCAGCACGAAGCTGAATACTATTTCTACAACGATGACGCTGAAAAACAGACCTTTACCCTCACTCTCGTCGGTAATGCTGTTAATACCGCTACCGCACCACCGCCTTTTGCTACTCTCCTTACTCCGCTTCATCTCGAGACCGGTGTTGCCAGACTGCCTTATTTTGAATGGGAAATGAGTGATGCTACGCAAGATAACTGGGATCAACCTTATTCCGGTTTCTATCTCGTCATCGAAAATCTCCTCGGTAATGAAGTCTTTACGAGCGAAAAAATCGATAGATTCCAGACCTATTATCAGCTCACTACTGAAGATCTCGATAATAGCGCCCTCGTCTACGGTAGAAGCTACCAATGGACTGTTCAGACTGAAAACTCCTTCAGCGGCGGCACTAAAACTGATGCCGAACGCAGACAATTTGCGGTCAGAAATGTTCCACCAAATCTCTTTACCGTTGAAGCTCAATATGACGGATGGCAGCTCCCTACGACTCCGCCGACTCAAGTCTACGGATTCAATTTTGAGCAAATCCAAAAAGATCATATTTCTGAGCCAAAAGAATTCTTTATCATAAATGAAGTGGATCTCGAAGGTATTTATGTCACTATCGCAGTCGACAACCCTGCCTTCCACTTCGAAGTATACAAACCTGACTCTCTCACTCCGATGCCGAATATCAACAACAGATACCTCATCGAAGAAAATGACTTTGTCACGGTTCGCGTTTATTATCAACCTTTCATAGAATATTTCCTCGATAGCGGTAATATCGAAGTTAGCTTCGTCGTCTCTGAAACTACCGGCTTTATCGGTGCTCAACACTATAGTATCACCATGATCGGTGAATCTATAGAAGGTATCGGCTTCCCACCTGCTATTCCTGAACAAGTTGATCCTACCCCAACCTCTATCACAGTGACTTGGGATCCACCAGAAAACGTTCCCGGCTTCCAATACCTCATTGGTTATAGACTGAGACTTTATCAAGTTATCAACAATGTTGATGTCTTTGTCGAACAATACGATGGTAGAACAGTAGCTCCACAAGGTGTTGTTCCAGAATTTGATGGTGGTTTGACTTATACCTTTAGGGAACTGAATCCAATGTCTACCTATAAAGTTGCTATCCTTGCAGCTTATAATCCGCCAGAAGACTGGATAGGTGGTAGAAATGATTTCGTCTTCCCTGAAGGAACTGAGTTCTCTACTCCTGTTTATTTTGAAATGGAAACCCCAGAAGGCGACTATGACGAAGATATGCATCTGCCCGGTTTATTTACTCTCAATCCAGAGGAAATAGATTTTGGTAGAATAATTAAATTTGGCACGCCTGTCGGCGCTACGCTACCTCTATCTATCACAAGAGATCCTAATTTCGTCAATAATACAATAGATGTTAACATCGAATTGCTCGATATGAACGGTGACTTGTATGATGATGAGTTCTATACTCTCACTATCGGAGCGTCAGAGTTTACCAATCCTCAAACCATCACTGGAAATACTGCTCTATCTATTAATGTCAACCTCGTTGATCCTGAACCCGGTCAATACCTCGCTCAGATTAGAGTTAGACATGTCCAAGCAATAATTCCTGCTTATTCAGGTGATCCTTACGAAATGATCATTCCGGTTATAGCTGTGGTTGAACTTGATCCAGGTGAAAAACCATTGCAACCAGAGTATGTATTCCCTATAGCTTCTACACCGCAAGATGAGGTAGATAGATTACCTACCTTTGAATGGGAATATGACCCAGCTAGCCCAATAGCTGCGAATTTGAACCTTGTCATCAGAAATATGGCTTGGCAACAAATCTATGTTTATTCAGTAGGTGATGTTGTCATTGAAGATATCACTTCACATACTCTCCTTTCTTCAGGAAACTGGCAAGGTGATTATACTGGTCTTCAATCATTGCAATATGACACAGAATATCGTTGGGAACTAAGTGCCTCAAATTATAACGGCCAATCTTTTGAAGAAGGTGTAACAGAAAGAGCTACCTTCCGCGTAAAACAAAGACCCGGACATGCCTTTACCCTTGCTGGCGAAGGCTTTGATATCGTAGACATCGTTTCTACCGATCCGCTCGTGAGACGCAACCTCGTAGACTTCGGTCTCTTTGCTGCTGACTCCGACCCAGATGCGATGGTCTTTACTATCACTAATCCTGGTCCCGGTGCGATGGAACTCGGAATCAATGGTTCCTCTATTGGTCATTTTGACATCGAAGTCAGAGGATCAAACGGTAGAATTATTGCTGATTATACAGATTTTGAAATTCCAGCTTTAGACTTCGTCCGCGTTTATGTCACTATTGATAACAATACAGATGGTGCTAAAACAGGTTTAGTCAATATTCAACAAACAAGTCGCCAAGGCTTACATGAAAGCGATATCATGCCATTAGCCGTGACTGTCGAATTCGAAGCTATCGGAACTTTAATCCCACCAGTGGCTGAACTTTTCACACCAGTTGATGGTGCCACCGAAATTCCTCTCGAAGATGATAACAACGGTCCCGCTACCTTTACCTGGAAAGATCCTGTTAATGCTGAATTGAGCTTGATCTTTGTTGGCACACCTGATACTGTTCAATCAAAAATCAATAGTGTCTTATCCAGAACTAATATTGACCGTATAAATCCTCTCACAGAGAAAACTAACCTTGAGTCTGTATTGATGATCAATGATTATATGAATCAGGAATATTTGGACTGGAAATTCCTCGGTATTCTTGAACTGTTTGGTCTCGATGAAGATTTAGACCCAGCAGCTACAGATGAAGAAATCTTCGCTGAATTTGTAATACTTTGGATGAGTATCACCAACAATGTTCCTTATGTTTATCTCTCACCCGGTGATTTTTACCCAGGTACCAGACCTCAACACTTATATGGCGCTTTTGACTGGGGTAAAGACTACGAATGGGCTATTGTTCCTGTAAACGCTTATGGTGAATATACTGCTGAAGAAATCGACATCAGAGGATTTACTACGCAGTTTATGGTTGATATTCCTGATTCTGGTTTTGACCTTGATGAAGATAACAATCCAATACCTTCTCTCACTTGGGCTAGAACTATGGTCACGGCTCCTGCAACTGATGCTAATCATTTCGATCCACAGCCAACAGATAATACTGTTCAAAAAACTATCACCATCAACAACAATTTTGAAGATGAAGATGATCTTATAGAAGTGACTATCACTATCAATCCAGCTACTAATGATATGAGTGGTATATTCAGAATCATAGAAATCAACGGTTCAGCTCCTGTTGCTGAAAATACACCCGGTGTCTTTGAATATAAGCTGAATGAACATCCTGGTCAAGGAAACAATGTGACTGACTTGACCCTGGTCGTTCAATTCTGGCCCACTGTAGCCGCTGCTGAAGCACAAGCTACCAGCACCGGAACTATAACCGTGGTCTTTGAAAGAAACGCTAGATCTTCCTTCGGTTTGGATGAGCTTGAACCATTTGTGATTACACTTTCCGGTTCATCATACATCGAGCCTCTGGCAGTTCCGAATCGTATTACTCAGCTTACTGTTCCAAGTATAGCTCCAGTTTCAGGTCAGGTCTTACCAGTCGATCAACCTATCGAATTTGCTTGGAATCTGCCAACTACTGGTCCAGCCGTAGAAGAAGTCTATGTCTTTGTCCGTAGATGGGATGGAACTGAAGCTGAACTCAATGATTGGTTACCAAACGGTGTGCCTTTCTCTTGGTTCAATCCTCCAGCTCCTGCTAGTGCCGGTATTCGTGAAAGAATACAATCACCAGCGACAAGTCATACCCTCACTGTTGAAACCCTCATCCCAGATCAGATTTATATCTGGACTGCGGTGCCTTGGAATAGAGCCGATGGACCTTATTCTCCCGCTAATATCAACAACGGTCTCGGTCTCGCTACCAACGCTGACGGTGCTACTGCTACTAGTCATCATACTACTTCTTGGTTCCGCGTTGCGATACCAGAGCCTGAACATGTTCCTGCTTTTGCTATCGTTCAACCTGCTGGAGTGACAGTGAATAATGTCACTACCTGGACCCTCGAATTTGACCCTGTAGTAGCCGTTGATGGTGCAGCAGTGGCTGAAGACATCGTTCTTGAAAATATCAACACTCCAGTTGGTCCTATCCTCGTTCAGTTGAATTTAACAGGTTCTGATGCCTTCGCTATCAATCATACAAATACTGGTGATCATGCCAATAACGCATTCAATCCAGAAAATAGAATTTATCAAATCGGTGCCAACGTAAACGATATCGAAATCACTGTCACCTTCAAACCTGAAACTGTCGGTGTTTTAACCGGTCAGGTAGAGATAGTTTATGTGACTCAACAAGGTCAAAACTTTGTCCCTGTGAGTGATCACAACGCTATGAGAAGAGTTATTCAGCTCACCGGAACTGGCACGCTTACGCAGTTCCCACCAGTTGCTACCTTTACAGCTGCCCCAGGTGAGATGACCGACACGACTATGACTCTGCGCTGGACTCTGCCTACTCAAGCGAATATGGCAGTAGTTACCGGCTTTAGAGTAGAACGCGTTCTGCCTAATCCTTTACTACCAAATATCGTGCTTCTCGACAATGATGACGAAACCGTCAGAAGCCTTGTCGTCACAGGTCTCTCCAGAGAAGTTCCTTATGACTTCGAAATCTATGTTCTTTATGGAGAAGATAATGAAGAAAGCCGTGCTTATGAAGAAACCTTCACTATCCCAGCTGTTCCGCCAGTCTTTACTTGGTTAGTTCCAGATGACAACTACGAATTCCCATTTGTAGAATGGGAAGAAGGTCAAGCACCAATACCAGCTGAACTGACATTCTCATTGCTTAGACATACTAGCACTACTGTAGACCCAGTTCTCGTCATCCTTGAACCAGTCTTCGAAGCTCCAGACTTTAGCTTTGCTCCAGTTAGTCCTGTGACTCTCACTGGCACTGCTGCTCAGGAAATCACCGTGACCTTCGATCCGACTATCCAAGGACCTCAAGAATATCATCTCCGCGCAAGACACGCTGATACCGGCTACGAACATGTCTTTGTCTTTAAAGCTGTCGCTTCCTCTGACCATACCGACCCACCAGCGCCGCTGACAGGACCGCTTACTGTAGTTCCGTTCTCTGCTGTCAATCCAGCCAATACCTTCCATGCTACACGCGGTATGACCTTTAACTGGGGTCCTCCAGTAGGTGAAGACTATAGATTTACCAATGTAGTCCTCAGAATCTGGAACGATACGACTAATGCTCTCGTAGTCCCTGAAATAGTATTGCATAGACAAACTCTTGAATATACCTGGCTTGCTACTGACCCTGCTTTCGTTTGGGATCAAACCTATAGATGGATGGTTTATACCAAAAGTCTTGCCGGAGAAACTCAAGCTGTCGTAAATGCTACTGATGAGCCTCTCGTGCCTATCACGCCATATCCGACCTTTACTATCAAACCTGAATTCCTCGCTTCTCATATCGTGGTCGGTACTATGGATCCAAATGACGATATGCTCAATGCGCTGATAGGTCCAGGTGCTACCACCCCAAGACAGCAACGCAGCTTTACTATCACTAATAATTATCCGAGACTTGTTACAGTGACAGTAGATTTTACTGCCGCTACTATTACTAGATTTGCTCTCGGCAGTACTAGTGCTGATGCGAACTCTGCTGAAAATGGAGAAGCTTTGACTCTGACCATTCCTGCAGCTGGCACAAACCCTGGCACTGCGACCGTCTATGTCCAATTCAACCCCGATCTTACCGATCATGGTATGAATTTTGAGTCTACAGTTAGAGTCCGTATCAACAATGCAGCCGACTGGTATGAACCCGGTGATACAGACAGAAATGGTAACCTCACTCCTACGCATGCCGTTCGAGGTAGAGCTTGGGCGAGACCTGCTCATGTAGCAACTGGTTTCGTTCCTGTATCTGGTTCTACTCGCGATATAGACCCACTGCCTACCTTTAGTTGGGATAGACCTCTCACTGCCAACGGAGCTGCCTATCCAACTAATACTTCTGTAGCTTATAGACTGGAAATTATGGCTGGTCCGTCTGCTATCTGGACTGTTCCAGATCTCACCGTCATAAACATCGGTCTGACTAATGCTACTACAGTTACAGGTAGTTGGGCTACTCTCATGGCTCAAAACGATACCGTCAATCCGATACCGGTCAATTATGGCTACACCTATCATTGGCGCGTCATTCCGATCATTCGTAACTTTGAGGGTATGACTAATATCTTCACATCAGGTTCAGTAACCGATCCTACAGCAACTCAAGGCGCACCAGTAGAACCTAATACTGGTAACGCTGTAGAAAACTGGTTCACCATCGAGCCAGCACCACGCACGATTTCCTTCTGGGATCCTGCTGATTGGGTTGATGTTGCAAAAGACAATGATCATCACGATTCACACTGGTTCGGTCCTGTAGAAATAGACTTACCTACTCTACCCGGCGTCACTCCTGAAGATATCGAAAGATATACCAGAAGTGCTCCATTTAGAGTATATCATGGTCTCGCTACTACTTGGCCCACCTCCACGAATCTGCTCTTTAATATCCCTATCCTCCTGGATGTAAGTGGTAACCCACATGTTCCAGCAGACCCTGCTGAAGATATGCGTGCTTATTTCATCCTCGAAGAATGGGCTGATGAAGGCGGAGTTATCGGCTATCACCAAAGACCTTGGAGTGCTGTAGATGGCAACTGGAGCGTTGACTTTGATCCTACTGAAGAATACAGAACCTTCAGAATAGGATTCAGTCCTCAACTCCCAGAAAACTACTATGCTCAAATCAGTATCGTAGGTTCTCCAAAGGTTATTGGTGCTGAAACCAGAATCTTGACTTACAATATCTATGGCTGGGGTATTGATCCTCTCACTGGTGAGCCAAGAGCAGCTACGCTCGTGGCTCCAGCTAACCAGGCTATCGGTGTTCCTGTCAATCCTACCTTTGTCTTTAACTACGGTATAGATACACTGCCTATAGGTGATAGACCTCAAATTGCTGAAATTCAGTTCTTTGAAAGTGACCTTGACCCTGCCAGTATGTCATTGCCAGAAGTCGAACAATTCTTCGGCTGGGGTAATAGCTTTACCAGAATGCTCAATGTAGACAATTTCCCAGAAACATCCTTTACCAGCTTTATTACTTACAAACCGGGTGTTTGGGTGGTCTGGAGAGTCCGCACTGAAAACCGCTTCGGCGAAGTTACCTCTGGCTTCCGTTATTTCCGCGTCGTTAGTGAACATGACCTGTTTGAAATTGCTGCAAATGCTGCGAGTCCAGCAGACCCTGAGTTCCCAGCTATCACTGACTTACACGAAGGCATTCTGCCTTTCCAAAAAGTCGATGCCGGTAATACAAGTATCAGAACCGTCGCTGTTAATAATACCAATGAAATAGCTAACCTGCCAGTAACTGTTACGATCACAGGCTCAGGTAGCGAAGCGTTTGTTATTCCAGCTGCGAGTATGAACTTTATTCTGAACAATCAGGCACAAGTTCCTATCACCTTCACACCAGTTGAATATGGCACTTACACCGCTACTATCACTCTCACTGCCAATTTCACTGACGGAACACTCTTTACCAGATATTTCACCGTAACTGGAACCGCTGACAGAGCTAGCGAATTCAATCCGCTGGTCTTTAATATCGTCACCAATCCAGACCCAGATGCTGTCCCAGAAATAGATACTTTCTCTACTACGCATCAGACCGTCACTATGGATTGGCACGCTCCTGTCAACTACGGTCATCCAGAAATCAGACATATCAGATTCCTCGTCCAAGGTTATGAAGAAGAACATACTTCTTATCCTCCGGGGAACTATCATATCAGCAATGTATTCCCATCTGCCAATGTCTTCCAATTCCTCGTCATCGGAAAAGATGAAGAGTTTGACATCGATCCTTCCGTTGCCCAAGCTGCTGACACTGAACAAGAAGTCACCGCTGGAGGTCTCATGATTACTACTACTCATGTTGAACAACTCGAATGGATCTTAAACAACCTCGTTATCCTCGATGACGATGGCGACCCAACAGACGAATACTATGCTCTCGGTCCTATCAGATGGACTGCCAACCTTCGCGACATTGTTAATGCTCAAAACTTCAGAGATCAATATCCCGGCTACAAAGCTGGCGACCCAATCTATTTCAGAGGTTTAGTGCAGTATGTTGATGTAGCAAATGCCCCAGGCCTTATCGGCATCTCCAATGGACATGTCTGGACTGATCAGCATTTCCTCACGACCTTGCCAGTGACACCACCGCTCTACACCCTCAGCGAAATTCCTGTAGACGAAGATGACGAATTTATCTTTGACTACGGTGTAGTAGCTATGCGTCATACTGACCAAATCGATATCATCGAACATCCTGAACTAGGAGCTATCAGAACTATTACTATCACTAACAATAGAGCTGAAGCAAGAAATGATGTGACCTTCACTGTAGACCAAGGCACTCCTCATTATCAGATTCGTAGATTTGATGTTGATGCTGATCCACAGGTCACTTGGGTAAATAGTATTGAATTCAATCTGACCGCTGCCGGCACGCCAAACGCTTCTCGCACTTTCACTATCAGATTCCTCCCAGAAGCTATCAATGAACAGACCGGTCGCTTGACTATCAACGCTCCTTATTCTGCTACTTTCGGAACTGCGCCAAACACTGTTACTGAAACAGGTTCTGACTTACATCAAACCACTTATGTTCAGCTCAAAGGTTTTGGTGTCGAACCAGCTGATACGGTGCCTTTCCAAATCACCCTTACCAAACCTGAGCAAAATGAAGTAGTAACTGCCAGATTGCCAATATTTGAATGGGAACTTGGTGCTCTAAACGATGGTCTTATAGAAAAACTCTTCCTCGTCATTGACCCAGACCTCGCAGTGCCTATGCCTGACGGTCTCATCATCGAGCTTGAAAACCCATTGTCAGAAGAATTTGATTTTATGATGATCGCTCTCGATGCTGATGGCAAAGAAATCCTTGATGACAACGGTGACCCAATCTGGATTCCGCGCCCTGTTACCGCTACAAACTTAGCAGGCACCGCGACCTACAATGTCACCTTTGCGCACGGCGATGTCCGCTCCTGGACTGTCGTAGCATGGAACAGAATGGGTTATTCCTCATTTACCAATCAAACCTTCTCTTATTTTGCTTACAATATCTTTGATATGGTTTATGCAGGTGATGTCTATCCTACTGAAGATGGCGATATTCTCGAAATCGTCTTTGGCGACTTGCCACCTGAGGACTTTGGTATTGAAATAGGATTCCCAGAATCTCAAACCTTTATCGTTCGCAATAAAGCTCCGCAAGATGTCAATGTCAGCTTTGTTATGCCTGCCGCTCCTAGTGACTTCAATGTGACCATCGAAGGCTATCCAGATGCTGAACTCGATGACGATAGCTTTATCTTACTCAATCCAAATGGATTTATCACTGTCAATGTTGAGTTTGATCCACAGACAGCTAGCAATTATTTGTCTAATTTCACTATCGCGAGTAATCCTGTTGATGTGACCGGTGACTTTGATGTTCCTTTCTTCAAAGAAAATGTCAGATTGCGCGGTTATGCGAGAGATACTATACCTTATCTGCCTGTTAGTGAATTTACAGCAACTCCTAGCCCAGCTGGTGATTACAATATCGAGCTTGAATGGAGTTATGATGTAGCTGCAAATCAATATCTCAACCTGGATAGATTTGAGATTTATTATGCAGTCTCCGAAACTGGTCTCGATATCGATGCTTTCATTGACGCTATTGATTATGGAACTGAACCACTCACTCCAGCTGAAATGGAAGAAATCAAACAAGCTGCTATTGCCAAATTCCTCGAAGATGAATTTGCCCTACTCAGTGGTTATCCTGTTACCAATATCGGTCAGGAAATCTATGTCGCAAACCTTTACACTGCTAACATTGTCAATCCTCGCGATAAATACAACCTCTATATTGTGGCTGTTTATACGCCTCATAGACCGGGTGCAAAAGGTCAATCTGACCCAGTGTTTATCCAGACAACTGATGACATAGAACAAACTGTCACTGTTTCCTCAACGCCTGTCTTTGTCACTGCCTTCAACGATGAATGGAATGTGCCGCTTGTTGATGACAACACCAATTTTGGTGGAATCACTATCACTAATGACGATAGATTCCTTGATATCGCTGAACTGGTCGAAATCGACTTTGATGTCGTTGGCTCCAGAAACGGTGACCCAAGAATCCGTAGATTTGTTCTTGAAAACAATAAGAACACTGCTACGCCTGTGAGCATCGTCATGACCGGTGATGAATATGATGTCTTCTCTATCTTTAACATGATCGAGAACGAAAACTATCCCGGTCCAAACCAAGAGCCTTTCATCAGACAAGCTATTCCTGTTACTGGTCTAAACCTTGGTCTGCAATTTGAGACCGAGACTCGTATCATCGAAATAGAATTCAACCCTGATGGAGTGCCACAAGGTGTCAGATTTGAAGCTGATATTACCGTCCGTCATATCATCTCAGGTAACCCTCCACACGCAACGCGTCAACAGATCAAATTGCACGGTGCTGGTATCCCTGAAGACTTGACCCCAGGTCCTATCACCCTCTTGACTCCGCCTCACGAAACATTCCTCCAAGACGGTCATTTCGTTCCGAACTTCGTTTGGACTTCCAATGGTCACGCTGATAGAAGCGAGCTTAGATTTGAATTGTTTGACACTACTATCGCTGCTCGCGTCCTCTATAAAGTTCTGCCTTTTGATGTGAACCACGAACAAGTCCTTGTCGATGGTGTCCTTACCGACAGATATTCTTATAGATTGTTTGAAGGTGAAGTCCATGACGGAACTGAAACAACTGTTCCTGGTGTATTCGATATAACAGGCTTTAGAAAAGTCTTAGATGAAGACGGTGACTTCCTCAGATGGGAACTCAAACCAGACAACACCTACCTCTGGCGCGTTTCAGCTGCCAATATGGTTGCTGTCCCTGGTGTCCCATTTGTCACCTCATCTACTCATTTTGAGTTCTATACCGGCGCTGATGTTCTCTTTGAACTTTATGCCATCAAGAACCCTATCTCTGGCATCATCGAAGCTCGTCCAGAACACGACTTTGGCTTTATCGATGTCGGTGAATCTTCTGATGAATATCCATTCTATATTATGAGAGTCGCTCAAGGTGTCGTTCCTGTCACCTTCACTTCCTCACATCCTGATCTCTTCACTATAGAAAATGTTCAAAGAATCCAAGTTCCTCGCTTGCCTATGCTTAAACCTACTGTTCCGCCATCAGTACCACCAGCACCACCGTTTGGTTATGACGCTCAAAGAGACAACCGTTACAACCTCGGTGCTGAGCTTATCGGACATGAACTGTATAACTCAGTCGCTGATGATGATAACTCTTTACCTTATGGTGGCGCAGCTCAGACTTGGTTACAGCTTGCACAACAATACCAAGCACAGTATGGTCTCCATGATTACCTCGAAACTGACTTTATCGTCTACTTGACCTTCAATCCAAATGTTTATGGTAAAGTTGTCGGAGAAATCATCGTTAGCCACCACGGCGGAACCTTCTCTCAAAGCTTCCCTGTTGAAGGCTACGGAACTCAACCAATGCCGAACCAATTGCTCACCGTCGAGCCTGTTAGCACGCCTGCTCAACTCGTAGAAGATATGGGGAATATCAACCTCAGACCTACCTTCAGATGGGCTCACCCTGCTACTCAAGCTCCTGCTGTGACAAACCGCGTTCTTGGCTTCAATTTCACTCTGTATGATGAAGACGGTGGCGTCATGGTCGAAGAATCTCGCACCGCTACTCAGCTTACTTATACCCTTCCTCCTAGCGTCTTCCTTACTTATGATACAGTTTATACTTGGGAAATAGTTGCCCTCGTCAACACTATCGATGGCGTAGTTGAATGGGAACAATCCAGAAATGATGCTGACTTCAGAACTGTCAAAAGACCTGATGCGCAAATCATTCTCGTTCCAAATCCAGCTGCTAAAGTCGACCCGCTTGACCCTCCTGTTGACCTCTATTTTGGTTATGCAGAAGTAGGCACCTCTGTTCCAGAATTCTTTATCATTGAAAATAATACAGATGAGACAAGCATTCAAGTTCAAATCGAGTATGTCGCTACTATCGGCGGTCCTGCTATTCAACCGAGCGTTATCACCTTTACTGGTCAAGCTATCCGCACCATCACTGGTCCCGGTGAGCAAGTATTTGTGAACTTCCACCCGGTTGCTCTCGGTCGCTCCGATGCGATGCTCAGAGTTACTTATCTGCCAGCCGGCGATGACCTGCCTTATTCTGCTTATATCACTATGGCAGGAACAGCAGTCATCTTCCCTGTTGGTCAGTTTATCGTCACTCCGCAAGAACATGATTTCGGTCTCATTGAGTTTGATAGAAACCTCGGCGTCGATGAAACTCGCCAAGTTACCGTCAATCTCAACAACCAATACGATCGTGACATCACCGTCACCCTCACCCTCACCGGTGATGATGTCTTCAGTATCAATACTGCCACCATCGTGCCGATTGCAGCTGCCGCTTCTACAAATGTAGTCGTCACCTTTGCGCCTGAAGCTGTTGGTGTCTTTGAAGGAAATCTCAGAGTTGTTTATGCCTTTGGTTTAGACTATTATCCTGAAGATTATATCCAACCTGTTGATATTACCCTCGACGGTGAAGCAAGATTCATTCCTGTTATCGAATGGAATCCGCCGATCATCACCAATGTTATCCCCGGTATCACTGAATTGATAGTCGAATGGGATAGCCCTGAAAACGAAGTTTGGCTCAATTTCTTCGGTTACTTCATTCAAGTTGAAGCCCTCGACGGTAGCCATGTCGTTGATACTACTATCTGGGTGAACTATGACCCAACTCTCGATCCAAATTCAGCTATCGTTACAGGACTCGCTCCATACACTGAATATAAAGTCAGTATGGTCGCTGTCTATCACAACGATGGTAGCTTGCCTCAATTCCCTTACGGTTTTGAAATTCAATCAGAGCCTGCGCTTTGGTTGGGCGATGTCATGACCGGTCAAATGTTTACGCTTTCACGCTCCAACATTGACTTCGGTGATGTCTATGCAGGCTACGAATATACTGAATCATTCTTTATCGAAAATCAATATTTCGTTATCACCGAAAATGGCAATGTGCCTACCGCTATTGAGCTTCGTCTCGAAAGACTCGGCGCTGGCTTTGCCCTTCAAGGTGCTACCGCTGGTTCACTCATTACTACTATACCTGCTGGTGGTGTTTCTGCTGCTACTGTCCTCTTCGTGCCTACTGCTGAAACTCTCTACACCGGTAGTATTGAAGTCCGTCATACCGCACACCTCACAAACAATAAGTTTATGAGAGATGTCGCACTCACAGGTATGGCTTATGAAGAACCTGAAACTCCGTTCGTTAAACCAGAAAATCTTGAAGTCGCCACTGGCTGGGATAGCATTTCCGGCTCCTTCAGCGCCTTCTTGACCTGGGATGAGCCTTTCAATATCATTCCGCCTGAATTGCGTCCTGTCGAACTGCTCGGCTTCCGTGTTTACATGGAATTCCCTGCCGGTATCGTTCAGACCCAAGATGTCGTTGATCCTGATGCTCGTGCCTTCACTTGGACTGGTTTAATGCCAAAAACATTGTATAGATTCTGGATTACTGCTGTTTATACACCATTGCCTCCTCGTTTCACGGAAGAGTCAGCTCCGACACCGATTATCGATGTCATCACTCCTCCAGATCCGACTTGGGCATTCTATGCTCCAGACCCTGCGGTTCTCGCCTTTGGTGAAGTCGTAGAAGGTGATAATACAGCTATGACCTTTACTCTCAAGAGCAATCGTGAAGCTCCTGTTGCTATCACCCTTACTTTCACTGGTGATACCGATGTCTTCACGACACCTTTACCACAAGTAGCTATCCCAGCTCTCGATGCTGAAATCACAGTCACTGTGAACTTCGCTCCGCCTGCTGTCGGTCTCTACACTGCCTTTATTACCCTCACCGAAGCTGGTGCTGGTGGATATGTTTCTCCAGTTTCCGTTGCTCTCTCTGGCGAAGGTATCTTGTTGCCTCCGGGTGCTCCTGAACTCGTCAACCCAGATTACAATGAAACTGGCGTTTCGATAACTCCGACCTTCGTCTGGACTCTGCCTACCGATGGCGGTGCGATTGACGAACTCGAGTTCTATCTCTCTACAAACATGAACGATGTTCAATACTATGCTGCAAGCACACCGTTTGCGACTCTGCCTGCTGATGACACCTACTACATCATAGAAGATGAAGAAAAGCTCGAATGGGCTACTACTTACTTCTGGAGAGTCGTTGCTGTCCGCTCAGGAGTCACTGCTGCTAGCACGATGAGATCATTTACTACTATCCACGAAACTATCATCCTGCCTCCTGATCCTGTCGACTTGCTCACGCCTCTCGGTGGTGCTACTACATCGGTTAATCCTACCTTTACTTGGTCCTTGCCTACTACTGGCGAACCGAGAACAGAAATCCACCTTTATATCAGCTTGTCTGATACTAGCTGGCCTCCTGCTATTCTCCTCGGTCCAAACCAAGCTACTTATACCGTTCCTGAAGATCATACTTTAGAACATGATACTACCTATTTCTGGCGTGTCAGAGCGGTTAATGAAGGTGGAAGCACCCTGAGTAACCCAACTGCTCGTAGCTTTACTACAGTGCCTGTCTTTGTCCCAGATCCACCAGCGGCTATCACGCTCGGAACGCCTGCCAATAACAGCACTCTCGTTACCGTCACACCGACCTTCACTTGGACTTTACCAACTGCTGGTGTTGGTGGCCCTAGAGACGGTATCAGAATCTATGTTTCTACTTCTAATACCAACTGGGGTAACGCTTTTGCGACTATCGGACCAGACGAAACTCAATGGACTGTTCCACAGAACCAAGCTCTGATGAACAATCAGCTCTATTTCTGGAGAGTTCATGCCTTCAACTCTGGACACGAAACGCAAAGTATTCCTACCTTTAGTCAGTTTACTACCACACCGCTGGTGCCAGGTATCGTCACGCCGCTTCTGCCTACTGACGAATTCCAGTGGTCTATCCTCAACCCAACCTTCCAGTGGAACAACGCTGGAGTGGGTCAACACGATGGACTACGCTTCTACCTGTCTCAAAACCCAGCTAACATGGGCTACCCACATTCTTTGACAGTCGGTACTACTACCATCACTGCTCAAAATCTGCTCGGAAGTCCGCTGGAATGGGGTACTACTTACTTCTGGATGGTCGTCCCAGTTAATCAAGGTATAGAACCTGAAAATAATATCCTGATGACCTTTACTACTGGTTACCAGTTGTTCAATGCGAATCCTACTACCCTCGTTTGGGACGGTGTCAGCTATGGACAAACTGAAACCAAAACAGTAAATATCGTCAATACTACAAACCTCGCTGTCGAAGTTGACATTCAGTTGACAGACCCATCCGGCGTCTTTGCTATCACTTCACCAAATGTAGTTGCTACACGCGGTGTTACAAACGATAGAAATAGAAACTCTGGTAGAGCAGACGAACTCACCGTAGTCGCTACGCTGCCGCCTGCTTCTACTCTGCCGATCGTCATTAGCTTTACTGCCAATAACGCCCAAATCTTCAACGGTAGCATCTCCGTCACGCATATCAGATCCGTTGAACCCGGTCAAATGACTCCTTGGGTCGTTAATGTGCCTTTACAAGCTACTGGTCATGACGAATTGTTACCTGCAAGACAGCTTACTTATACGCTCGCTGGACAAGATGTGACCCTCAACTGGTTACCACCAGTTACACAAGGTCCTACCTTAACTGGTTACTATGTCTATCGTAATAATGTCCAAATTAACGCTAACGCTATTGGTGCTACTAGCTTACTTGTCCCTTCAAATCCGATGGGTCCTCAAGTATTCCATGTCAGAGCGGTTTATATCCAAGGTGGACAAGAAAATCTGTCTCCGAACTCAAATTCTGTGACCGTAAATGTTGTTCCGCTGAATCCGCCTACCAATCCAAGACTCGTTGATTTAGACTACAGAGATGTTTATCTTGCTTGGGATCCACCTGTAACTGGCGGCGCTATTGGTTACACTGTTCATCGTGCTGGTAGTCAGTTGACACCTACTCCGATAACAGCTCTTCAATTTACTGAGTTGAATGTTCCTTATGGACAGCATACTTATCAAATCTTTGCTGTCTATGAAGGTGGTCCTTCTACTGAGCCTGCGACATTGTCTGTAAATGTAGAAGAATTGGTTCCTGTTCATGGATTGGCATTTACCTTAGATCACCAAAATGTGACTCTGAGCTGGTTACCACCTTCTCCGTCTGGTCAAAACTTACTCGGTTACAATGTCTATCGTGGAACTACGCTGCTGCAACAGCTGCCAACTTCACCTACGACTGTTACCCTCTTTGACCAACCTTATGGCGATCACACCTTTGTAGTCAGAGCTCGTTATATCGGTGGTTTATCTGAAGGTGTTGGCGTTGATGTTCCTATCGATCCGCTCAATCCACCTAGTGGACTTAGAGTTGATGGTGAAATCGATTATCGCACTGTTAAGCTCGCTTGGGACGCTGCTCATGCTGGCAAAACCTTCCTCGGTTATGTCATCTTCAGAGGTGATAATGAAATCGGTCAGACCTCAAATGACCCATCTATCACTACCTTCACTGATCTAAATGTGCCTTATGGAACACATGCTTATAGAGTCGGTGCTAGGTATCAAGGTGGTCTCGCTATGGCTACTGATGTCGAAAACGGCATCTATGTCACCATTGACCAACTTTCTGTACCGCGTAACTTCGTTGTGGCTCAGCCAGATGAAAGAGTCTTGACTGGTGTCCTTACTTGGTTAAGACCTATAGACAATCCTGGTGGAGGTTCCACCACTTTCAAAGGTTATAGCTTGTATATGGATGGTGAACTTATCACGCCTGTAGATCAATTATTACCTACTCACCATGTCACTTTCAGTCATACCGTCCCTGAAGTAGGCTTCTATACTTTCGCTATAAGAGCTCATTATGGTAACGGTATCTCTGAATATGTTTATGCTGAATTAAACTTCAGAATAGATGATATTGACATCACTGGTATTCCAGAAATAACTGAACTTGTTGGTAACTTCCCTAACCCATTCAACCCTGATACCAATATTAGGTTCAATATGGCGGAAGCCGGTCTGGTAACTATCGAAATCTATAATATTCGTGGTCAGAGAGTTCGCTCACTTCTGAACGAACACTACGCTCCCGGCACTCACAATGTCATCTGGAACGGTAGAGATGACAACGGTCGCGAAGTCAGCTCTGGTATGTATCTATACATCATGAGAACCGGCGACTACCACAGTGTCAGAAGAATGACCCTAATGAAATAAAAAATAAAGATTGGCTTGTTATTTCTCTTTAGAAATAATTAGGATTTTTCTTTGTTTTTCTCCTGGAGAGGGGTGCGAAAGCACCCCTCTTTTGTGTGCCCGACATGAACATCAGCTTGATGGTGTAAGTCCATTACAGGCTTGGTAGTAGGAACTGTTAGCTTAAGACAAGGGTG
>Ga0099364_10001280_pt1 | contig 41933 bp, 37 predicted proteins | sample TergutTh196P3_FD_73070 | JGI IMG/M metagenome (GOLD analysis project Ga0099364, IMG submission 73070) | Microcerotermes parvus P3 segment gut microbial communities from Pointe-Noire, Republic of the Congo - Th196 P3 | ecosystem: Host-associated > Arthropoda: Insects > Digestive system > Gut ...
TGACTTCACCTATTTCATCAAGTTTTTCCGTAAGCACACAGGACTAACTCCTGCAAAATACAGGCAAAAAGAAAATGATAAAACTATTGTGCCGTAGTTTTAGTGTTGGCTAATAAGTTTACCAAATAAAAGTAGTCTTTAAGCCGGCGGTGTTCATACGATTATCGGTTACGCTCAGTATCAGGGTATGCGTAGTACCTTTTTTTATGCGTTTTGGGTCAAAGGTGTAGATAAGTACATTATTTTTAGCATCATATTCCATCAGCGCCCATTTTCCGTCAATGTATGCTTTATAGGTGTTAATACCTGAAATTTCATCATAGATTTTAATAGACAGCGTAGCATTATTCTTTAAATTAGCGCCTTTCTTAAATTTAGGCGTAATGGTAGGAGGGAGGCTGTCAATCATCACACAATGGTCGCCGAAAGAAGAAATTTTCGCAGTTACGCCGTCATTATTCCAACTGCCGCCCACAGCGTTGATGCCGCCTGTTTTGGTAATGTTGGCTATCAGCGCTTTGCTGCGGTATTCTTCGGGTACATCGGCCTGAAGGTGGAGTGTAGCTGAACGATGCAGCGGCACTTCGCTGTTATGAATATTCCATAAAGGCGAGCAGGCGTAGGCCGGCGCATACATGGCAGTGTCGGCAGTAAACAGTATGGAGCGGTAAAGGCTGCCTTCAGGAATAGTAATGTGCATTCCTGCCTGTTCGTGTCGATTATTGCGGTCGTAGTGCATGAGGCTTGTTTTTTGTTCGGCTGTATAAGCCTGCGGAATGGCTTCTATTTCATGACGTTGAATGTCGAATTCGCAGTCTGTTTGATTTCCCTTTTCGTCCCAAACACTAATGAAAAGTTGATGTTTTTCGTTGTCGCTCAGGGTAATAATGCCGTTATTTTCTACCTTTTCATAGACCGAAGACAGTTTATTGCCCGGTTCCAAATATGTTTTAAGGAGCGATTGCGAGTTAGCCTGTAAATAGTCGTAGGCCATCACGCTATTTACATACCTGCTTTCCTCAAATAAAAATCCGTCATTACGATAGGCGAAAATGACTTTACTGTCGAGTTTAACTTCCATTCGATAGATGCCGAGTTTACCGGTAGAGCCGTTTTGTCTGTCGCTGGCGTCCACAGCAATAAAGAAACGTTCCGAAACGTTGGCGGTGTGCTGCAGGTCGGCAATAGCGCTAATCAGAAAAGGCGCAATTACAGGCGCTCCATTTTCCTGCTCTTCGTAACGGTAGAATATTACTTGTTTAATAATCGGAGCAATATTGTCGGTGTATTTATAAATACCTGCCGACAATACATTTATCGGCATTTGGGTATCGGTTTTACGTATTTCAAAATGAAGATGCGCGCCGAAAGAACTGCCGCTGTTGCCTGCTGTGCCTATGAAATCACCTTTTTTTAACGGAAAAACCTCCGGCGACAAGGTTTCGTCTATAGCATAGCGCTGACGCTTGTACTGCAAGTCTTCAATGTATGCTTTAATTTTTGCTGAGAAATTATGCAGGTGGCCATACACGGACGTGGTGCCGTTGGGGTGTGTTATATATATACCTCTCCCATAGCCGGTAGGGCTGACGGAAATACGCGATATATAGCCTTCGGCTACGGCGTAGAGCTTAGCGCCCGGAACGCCTCCAACGCGGAAATCAAGGCCTGCATGGAAACGGTTAGCGCGTAGTTCGCCAAAATTGCTGGCAAAGGTAATAGGCATATCCAACGACAAGGGCGAACGGTAATAACTTTTTAAATTTAAACTGTCCTGCGCCCCCAAACGCCCACCGCTTACTAATATCAACCATATAACAACAAATTGTTTCATCTATTTTGTGCATTTTATGTTTTTGTGTTTCAGCATACATCAATTTTGGTAATTTTTACCGTCGTCAGCAGTTTGTCGGAATCTCCGACAAACTGAATTTTCGTCTAATTCGCCGGAAGTGAAGATGTTTTGCAAATGCTCAACAATAGTTGTACGGCTTTTTTGAAACAGTTCCGCTATTGCATCAACACGTAACCAAACGTTTTCATCTTCTATACGTACAGCAATTCCATCTTCTCCGTTTTGACGAGTAAAAATTAGAAAATCGGTTGTACTGTTGCGAATTTGAAATTGATTGTTTTTTTTCATTTTTGGTGCTATTTCATCTCATAACTCCTCATATCCTTCCTCTGTATCTTCAGTATCGGAAAAGGCATATTCCTCATTATCAACAACCTGCTTTGGGCTAAACTGGTCTGGCGCCATGCCTTTTTCTCCAACGGTCTGCGGATATACCTTGCGCGGGGACATCTCGTCTTCTTCCATAAATTCGAGGCGGAGTGAACGGTCGTTGCGCATATCAAACACATACAATAAAGTGTCTTCACCGCCTTGGTGCAGCGTTTGCATGCTTACAGTATCAATGCTTCCGTTGCCCATATCGAAAAGGCCGTACTCGCGCCGCTGCTTGCCCTGCTTGGCGAGCGTGCAAAATTTTATCATCTGATCAGGTGCATAGCCCAAATCGTTTTGTATATGTTCATGCAAATCGTACAGGGTTTGCGAGGCTTTTAACTCGTAAACACGTAAGAAACTTTTTAAATTCTCAACCGTAGCTTTAAATCTGTAAATCATAAATAATAAATCATAAAATAATAGATTATAAATTATCTTGTTTTATACAATATTTCTTAATCACCCCGTAGGCGTCTTCAATGCCTAACTCACCGGCCTTGCTAATATCAAGGCAGCCTTTTTCCGGTTCACGAAGGTAAATGTGTATTAAACCTCTGTTGTAGTAAGCCTCGCCAAAGTATGGATAAAGCTGTATTGAATAGGTATAATTACTTATGGCTTCGGGATAAGCATTCGACAAACAGCGCAGATTTCCTAAATTATAATAAATGTAAGACAGGTTCGGCAGAATACGGGCTGCTGTATTCAGGTCGTTAATAGCGTCGTCATAATTGTAGGTTTTGACCGATTGTTCCTGCATCACTGTTCTGGTAATGCCTGAATCGTCTAAAGCCAACACTTGTACATTATTTTCAATTGATGCTATAAAATCAATCATCTCGCTTTGCAGGGCGCTGCGGTTAAGATAGTAGAAAGCATTGTCGGGGTCGGCCTCAAGGGCTTTATTAAAATAGTTCAGCGCATCGTTGAACCGTCGCAATTGAAACTGAGTAATTCCCTTTTTGAAGTAATTTTCTGCCGACGGGTCTTCGGCTAAGTGCACAGTTGCTACGGAGTCGCGACGTACTAATTCCTCTGCGCTGGTATTAGCAACGTCGCTTACCATATAGAGCGGCATCTGCTCTTGTTGCTTGTACTGCTCAAGCGCAGCGTAGAAATATTGGCGCTCAAAGGCCTGTTCTTTAACCGGCGGCGAGGTCAAGAGTTTAAACAAGGGTTTTAAACGGATATCCACTTTGCGGTATTGCAGTAGGTCATTATTGAAATCTTTTCGCGCAAATTCGGCGTCAAAGGCTAAGAGCTTATTGAATTGCTTGCTGGTATCGGCGTAAGCGGAGAAAGTGCTGTCGTTTCCTATTTTGTCTTTATATTCTTTGATTTTCGTCTGCGCTATTTTCTGGTCGTCGTTGGCAGCAGCTACCAATCCTATTTGCGACTTAACATAAGCGCGGTTCATGTAGGCGTTGGCGAAGTCGGGATACAGGTTTATCGCCTTATCATAATCGGCTATGGCTTGCCGATAACGTTTCAGTTCTATATACACGGCAGCCCTGTTATAATATACCAAAACGTTGTTGGGATTGATTTCTATTACTTTCTCATAGTCCTCCAAAGCATTGTCATAATCGCCTATTTGAGAACGAATCAAAGCGCGGTTATACAAGGTAAGGGCATTATCGGGGTCCAATGTCAGCACCTTTTGCAGGTCGCTGAGCGCACCATTGATGTCCTTATCGTTATAAAGAATTATGGCGCGGTTGAAATATGCCAATGAGTTTAGAGAATCAAGGCGAATGGCCTCATTCAGGTTTTCCATGGCCTTGGCATTTTCTTCTCTCATAGCATAAATGCTTGCGCGGCGAATGTAGCCCTCTGGTTCAAATTTATTCAATAAGATAGCTGTATTGTAATCTTCCAACGCGCTCGTGGTGTCTTTCATGTAAAGATAGGCTATTCCGCGACTAAGATAAGCTTCGGGCAGTTTAGGCTGGTAGCGGATAAAGCGGCTAAAATCGTTGACGGCATTTTCGAATTGCTGTGTCAGGAAGTAAGTGATAGCGCGACTGTAATATAAGCCCTGAAAGTCGGGACGCAGCGCCTTCACTTCCTCAAGGTCTTTCAGCGCTTCTTCATATTTGCCCATTCTGCTGTGGGTAATAGCGCGGTAGTAATAAGAGTAAGTATGTACGGGATTTATACGGATAGCCCTACTGAAATCGACCTCAGCGCCTATGAAATCATTGAGGTTATATTTTGCAATGCCTCTTAACCAATATGCTTCGTGCAGGGTGGAATCGGTTTTTATCAACAGGTTGAAAACATTGATGGCTTGCGGATACTTGTTGTCCATTAATGCCTGCCTGCCTCGATAAAAGAAGCTCTGTTTGTCGTATTGGGCGTAAGCTATGCTTGTACAGAACAAAAAAGTTAATAAAAATAGCGTCTTTCTCATTTCTCTGTGCTATTGGGTTGTGTTAAGGGGCCTAATTTGGGTATCAAATTAAGTATTTCCTGTTGTCGTTTTTGCAAATAACTGCCCGGTTTTGCCGGATTGCGCTTTAAAGGACTCGGAAGCGCAGCGGCAATCAGGGCGGCTTCCTTAGCCGACAATTTTGCCGCCGTTTTTTTGAAATAAGCCTGCGCAGCGGCTTCTATGCCGAAAACACCTTTTCCCATTTCGGCTACATTAAGGTAAACCTCCATGATACGTTCCTTGCTCCATAATTGCTCAATAAGTAAAGTGTAGTAAGTTTCCAAGCCTTTGCGAAGCCAAGTGCGGTCGGGCCAAAGGAAAACGTTCTTGGCCACTTGCTGGCTAATTGTGCTGGCGCCGCGTAAACGTTTACCCTGCTTGTTTTGCTCAATTGCTATATTGATTTCCTTCCAGTCGAAACCATTATGTTGGTAAAACAGATTATCTTCCGAAGCAATAACCGCTTCGACTACATGCGGCGAAATTTCTGAAAATGATACCCAAACCTGCCGAAATTGATAATCTTTATCGACTTTAAATTCTTTATTGCGCTGGCTCATCAGTATGGTACGAGGAATAGGAAACCACCGCAATAGCATCACTTCCAATGTTGTAAGTAATAGAAAAGCGAGTATTAACAAACTCAGGTTCTTCAATATTTTTAAAAATAACTTCATATTCGTTGGACAAAGATACAATTTATACGGCATTTTTTCGTTAATTTGCACCGCAAAATAAAAAAATAATGAACCTGAAGCTTTTTCTCTCTTCTATTAGTTTGACGTTTTTGAGCGCCATTGGTTTAAAAGCGCAGGAAGCACAATTGGATAATTATGCGGCCGGTATTTTACAATCAGAACTGTATCAGCATATTAAAATATTAGCATCTGACTCTTTGCAGGGCCGCGAGACCGCTACCCCGGGAGGCTGGATGGCGGGCGATTACATTGCTTCCTGTTTTGAAAAATATGGTTTGAAACCTGCTTTTGGAAAATCTTATTTTCAATATATAGACTCGTTTACAGATGCACGGAATGTAGCAGGCATCATAGAAGGCGCTAACCCTAAGCAGGAAGCGGTGGTGATAGGCGCTCATTATGACCACCATGGCATCAATTATTATGCCGTGTACGGCGGTGCCGACGACAATGCTTCGGGAGTAGCCGCCTTGCTTAGTATAGCCAAGGCAATGAATGCCATGCAATTAGAAAATTATCGACCTAAAAGAAGCATTATTTTTATAGCTTATGATTCTAAGGAGTTGAACATGAAAGGTTCTGAGTTTTACGTAAATAATCCGATAGTTCCTCTGAAGCAGACTGTGGCCTGCCTGAATATGGATATGCTGGGGCGTATAGATGTGCCGCCGACTAATGATACCAACTATCTTTTGGTGGTGGGCGCCGATAAACATAAGTCGAACCTGAGGGCAATTACCGATTATCTCAATTACAGCAAGGGAATAAACCTCGACTTGGATTATACTTTTTATGGCAGTAAGGCTTTCGGTGATATGTTTTACCGTATTTCCGACCAATATAACTTCGGTATAAACAAGGTCCCGGTCTTATATTTCACTTCCGGAATGCACGATGATTTGTGGAAACCAAGCGATAAATATGACCGCATATCCTATCCTGTCCTGCAAAAACGGGCGCAGCTAATATATTACGTCTTGTGGCGGGTAGCGAATGAGAAGTAAGAATGAAAGTCGTAATTAAAACCTGAAATCCAATCCAATCCCAAACGTTTGATTGGTTCGTCCAAAAATATCTGTTCCAGCCATTCCTACCCCTCCATAATTATTCGATGATTTACTCCAATTGCTGTAATTGGTAATGAAATAGGCTAAGTTGACTCGAAAGTTTTGTGTAATCCTGATAGCGCCTCCAAATCCTAAGGAATAGGAATTTATAGCAAAACTCATATCAGACTGATAATCATCGGTTACTCCTTGACGTGTGATTTGTGTGCCGCAACTAACCAAGAACATATCATTAATACGGTATTCTATCCCCGCCAAATATTCATTCACGCCTCCGTTGATAAATTTTTGCTTGTCATTAGCCATTTTGGCATTCGAATCGAAAAAATGATGATAACCAACGGAAACCGTTACTTGCGGGATAATGTCGTATTGCACTCCGATAGTCAACAAAGCGGGAATATCGTAAGGAGTCTTCACTTTGTCATTATATGCCTCCACGCCTGTAGAATTCTCTGTTGTTTCATTTTCCAATTGCAAAGCAGTTTTAAATTCATATTTCACACCGATATTCAGTCCTTTCCAATTGTAATTTAAACCGATAATCGGAGCAATTCCGAATCCTTTTTGTTTGCAATTGAGTTCTTTGTCTGCAGTTTGATTGGCAACACCTTCTGCTTGTGTTGCTTTTTGAAAAAATGCTCCTTGAACTTCATTGACGGTCAATGCGCCTGCTTGCGTTTCTGAAAGACCTAAACCCGCTGCCATTTGTGTTAATTGTTCTGGTGATACAACCATGTGTAAAGGGGTATTTCCATAGCCTCCATCAATTGCTTGTTGCAAAGAATTGGCTGCTCCTGTCGCTTGCGTTGCGGCTTCAGTAAAATAAGAATTCAGATTCACTAGATTGCCTCCTACATTGGCTTGGATATTACGAATGTAACCCTCATAACTGTTATTCACAATGTTTGCGCGTCCACCAAGATAAGCTGAAAAATAATCATTAAATTTATAAGTAGCCCCCAATTGTATGCCATATATGACGGAAGAGCCTTCCAAACGACTGTCAAGCGCATATTGAGTTGCGGGAATGCCTGATTGTGAAAGCATTAACGGCAGTAGCGCAACTTGTGATTCAAAAGAAGGCAAACCTTTACTGAAATCCAGCGTTCCGCCTCCTCCAACTATGCCAATATTCGCTGAGAATACCCACTTACCGATTTTATACGCTGCTTGTAGATTTGGTATAATCAAAGCTTGAGCCGTTCCTTCAAATTCTTTTACGACATTTCCGCAGAAGCCTGCAAAAGGAGCAAATTCAGTCGTAATCGTTCGGGTTTGAAATGCGCTCTGATTATTCACTGAAAGGTGAAATCCGTCAATCTTCAAAAAAGCCAAACCGGCAGGGTTGGTATAAGCTGCGTCAATTTCAATTGATGCACCGCGAGCCGGATTACGTAAAAATGTAACGTTCTGATTCGTATTAGTCAGTAAGCCACCGGCAAAAACAGAACTTGAAAAGCTTAAAAATAGAGCTAAAGCGCTGAAAAATAGTTTTCTTTTCATAATTGTTAGTTTAAAATTCACGGGGCAAATATAAGTAAATAATTTCAAATGCAACTATTTTTTTTAAAACATTTTTCAGCTTCGCTTTTAATGCTTACACTTTGTGGTGCGGTTTATACCTTGATTATTGCATTAGGCAGTACAGTTAATACCCGTACTTCCTCCACAACTTCCTCAGCATCTCTCTTACTGTATTCTCTTTTTGATTGTTACCGGGATTATATAAAGCTGTACCTGCAATTGCTTCAGGAAGGTATTCCATCTCTACGAAATTATCCTTGTAATCGTGGGCGTATTTATAATCTTTGTGATAACCAAGCTCTTTCATGAGTTTAGTTGGAGCATTGCGCAGGTGCAGGGGCACTGACAGATCGCCTGTTTCCGCTACTAAGGCCGCTGCTGCCTCTATGGCCATATAACTTGCATTACTTTTAGGTGAAGTGGCAAGATATACTGCCGTCTGCGACAATATGATACGTGCTTCAGGCATACCTATTTTATGTACGGCGTCGAAGCAGGAATTAGCCATCAGCAGGGCATTGGGGTTGGCTAAACCTATATCTTCGGAGGCTAAAATGACCATTCGTCGTGCTATGAACAGCGGGTCTTCACCGCCTGCCAGCATACGCGCTAAGTAATATACAGCTGCATTCGGGTCGCTGCCTCGCATACTCTTGATAAAGGCTGAGATAATATCGTAGTGCTGCTCGCCGTTCTTGTCGTACAAGGCAATATTCTCCTGTAAGCGTTCTTTTACAATATCGTTATTAACTACAATAGTATCAGTAGGTTCGTAAGTTTTTACCAATATATCGATAATGTTGATAAGTTTACGGGCATCACCGCCAGAGAAGCGGAACAAAGCCTCGGTTTCCTGTACATCGAACTGACGGATTTTAAGGTAAATATCCTGTTGAATTATTCGATTCAGTAATTCCTGTAAATCGCTTGAAGATAAAGATTTTAAAACATAGACCTGACAACGTGATAGGAGAGGGGAGATGACTTCAAAAGAGGGATTCTCGGTGGTGGCGCCCACCAAGGTAACCGTACCGTCTTCCACAGCGCCTAAGAGAGAATCTTGCTGCGCCTTGCTGAAGCGGTGAATTTCGTCGATGAATAAAATAGGGGCTTTTTGGCTGAAAAAACGTTGGTTTTTAGCCTTTTCAATAACTTCCCGAACATCTTTGACTCCGGAATTAATAGCAGAGAGGGCAAAAAACTGTCGGTCCAAGCGATTGGCTATTATGCGCGCCAGCGTAGTTTTTCCTGTGCCGGGAGGACCCCATAAGATAAAGGAAGCAATGTTTCCCGAATCAATCATGGTACGCAAAATAGCTCCGGGCGCTGCTAAGTGCGCCTGGCCGACGTATCCCTCAAAACTGTGCGGACGCATACGTTCGGCAAGAGGAACAGTAGGTATTTCTATACTTGCCATAAAATCTACTACAAATTTAGTGATTTTTTACAGATTTCCTGCAAATAGGGCAAAAACCGCTAAAACATTTAGGCTGTTTAAATATATTTGGTTAACATAATATAAATTGTGTTAAAAATTATAGGGCTTAAAAACGGTATTATTAAAATTTTTTTAAAGAAAATGAGCATTGTTATTAGGAATTATAAATTTTTGCTTATAATTGCAGAAAATTTTGATTAACTTTAAATAATATGTCAAGCAAAAAGAAAGTTCTCAAACCGGTAAAAAAATCCACGACTAAACCTGTAGCAAATAAAGCTCCTGCAAAGGTTTCCAAGCCGGTAAAGAAAATAACTGTTACGCGGAAATCTGCGGCTAAACCTACAGCAAAAGTTGCTGCCAAGCCTACAAAAAAAGCGATACCTAAAGCCGTCCCGACTAAAAAATTAAGCCCTAAAGCTACGAAGCCAACTCCTAAAGCGCCTGTGAAAAAACTTGCGGCAAAGTCGGCAGCCAAAAAAGCGCCGACAAAAGTTGTTAAACCGACTGCTAAACTTGTTCCAAAACCTTCTAAGACTCCGATAAAGAAGCTGACCTCAAAGCCTGTAAAACAGGTCCTTAAGCCGCCGACAAAACCTGTTAAAGCAGCTTCGAAGAGTGCTCCGAAAGCGCCTGCTAAAGTTTTGGCAAAGCCTGTAAAAGTTGTTCCGGTAAAAAAATCAAAAAAACAAACTGCTGCAAAGTCGGCTGTCAAAAATACACCTCCCCCTACCCCGCCTCCTACGGTTAATCAGAATATGCTGAAACGACCTGTTAATGAGTTCGGTAAAAAGCGTTTGATAGTGAGTTACAAAAATCTCACACAGGAACAATTAGACGCTTGGCGTGAAAAATATCCCCGCGGATATTCCGATTATATGTCTGACATCATGCGGTTTGATAAGCCTGACGGCACTTTCTTCTACTATGTCATTCTTGAAATGGAAGAGACTACGCTCTTAGTTAAGGTGGACGTTAAAGTGGATTCCGACTACGAAGAAGTGGAAAAAGAAATCTTCGGCGGCGGCCCCGATAGCACTACTAACGACGGCGATGAATTCCCTGATACAGGAGATGAAAATAGTGAATTTTCGGACGATGCTGAAAATGAGGAAGAAGAGTAAAAAATATAAATTAAATTTGCAAATTGAAAAATTAGTTTTACCTTTGCAGTCCCAAAATTGAGGGAGCTTAGCTCAGCTGGTTTAGAGCACCTGCCTTACAAGCAGGGGGTCATAGGTTCGATCCCTATAGCTCCCACCCACATAAGCCGACATTAGTCGGTTTTATTCTACCTGCACATTAAAACTTGTCCTGCTTTTCCGAGTGCTGGCATCTGTTATCGTAATGTCTATTGGAATTTTTGTATTTGCAGGAGTAGCATTGGACACGGTAAAGGTAAAGGTATAAGTAAATTTACTCGCCAGAATAAATAGATCCGTAGTTAAACCCTATGCCGAAATAGAAATCGGCAAATTGCTTTTGCGCTCTGAACGAAAAGAGAGTAGTGCAGCCACAATAAAATGTCAAAAAAGAAAATGGAATAAGAATACCGATATCCATTTCCAGTCCCTTTTGTAAAGATGGACGATAGTATGAATTACTCCCATTAGTCTTTTTTTTTGAATATATCACACCATATTCAGCATAACTCAATCCTCCATATAAGTATAATCCAAATGCGAAGTTTTCCCTCGAAAAATTGATAAGATGGTACATTACTCCTCCGGTAAAGATTTTCTTGTGATATAGTTTTTCATCAAAATCAATATCTGAAAAATTAACTTTGCTATCATCAAAATGAGGGTCATCGGTTGTTTTATAACTAAGATAGCCCCCCCATTTACTACAATAGCCCACAAAACCGCCAATTCCCTTATAATAGTCCACCGGAAGAGTAACTCCGAGAACAGAAATATTTTGGGCAGGTTTAAAATAAGGCGATGGATATTTCTCATCTCCCTCCACTCTAAATCTGAAGTCGCCGCTTATGTCTTCATGACCCAGTTCCTTAAATATGTCGAATATGATTTGTTTCTCGCCCGATTTTTTTACTGTACCAACATCGCCCGATACCTTTGTAAGCGGTTGGTAGGATAGACCGCCGTCCAGACTTATGGATACTTTCACGTTTTTTACTTCTTTTGCATCTTTCAAGTCTATGTAGTACTTGATAAGTATCACGTCGTCTGACTGCTCGAAGCGGACATTGGAAATCTGCGCCTGCCCGAAGCAGAGGAGCGGCGCTGCCCACAAAAGAGCAAGTAAAAGGTATTTTTTAATGGCGCTCATCGTAGTTTCCATTCTTCTAACAAGATTTTATTAAAATTAAGTTAAACTACAAAGTTAAACTTTTTTAAGATATAAAAATATGAAAAAATTGTTTTTTTTACTAAAAATAGTTACATTTGCAAAAATATGTCATATAGCCTGCATAAACCACGTCCGATAAATGCTGTAAAGACTTATATTATGAAACCTTTAATAGAATGAGAACAATAAATTATACGGAAAAAAACATGGTAGAGGCATACTCTGCCGTTTTGAGTAATTTAAGTATTCCATGTAAAATTGAGATTATGGAACGGCTACTTAAATCGTTGAAAAACGAGCCGAAAGAAACAGCCTTACCGATAGACGGATTTATGTCCGAAAAATCTGCCGAACAAATCATAGCAGAACTTCGGGAAAGTCGCAGTTTCGGTAAAACACGAATCATTGAACCTTTTTAATATTTTTCACAAAAATGGAAAAATACTTACTGGATACCAATGTGTGCATATTCTTTTTCAAAGAAAAATACGGTGTGCGTAAACGACTACTACAGGTCGGTTTTGAAAATTGTGCCATTTCGGAAATAACTTTAGCTGAACTCATATATGGAGCCGAATGTAGCGTTGATATTGAGAAAAATATCAATATCATAAATGACTTTATTTTGCAAATACGAGTACTTCCCATTTTAAATGCCCTTGGACTGTATGCAAAAGAAAAAGCGCTGTTGCGGAAAACAGGTAATATGATTGATGATTTAGACATTTTCATAGGCGCAACAGCTATTGCAAACAACATGATTTTGGTAACCGATAATGAAAAACACTTAAATCGTCTGTCTAAAATCCAAATTGAAAACTGGATAGAAAGGTAGGAACATTTGACTTCGTAGAGGGCTTTCTTTTTATTCTACATCTACATTAAAACTTGTCGTCCATTGACGATTGAGGGCATCTGTTATCGCAATGCTTATTGGCAGTTCGCCGATTGGCGCGGAGTCGGACAGGGTAAATTTAATAGTATAATACGTTCCAAAGTCGTACCCGCCTTGTCCGTATTTGGATTGTAATCCGCCGATGTAATTACCGTAGTCTATTGGCGTAGTGGGCGATAAAGCGGAAATATAAGAGCTGCCTGTAGAAAATACAGCTTTTACCGCATTAGCTGCCCCTGAACCGATATTTTTTAAAAACACCTGCAAATATACTGTTTCACCCTTTTCTATTTTCCTGTTCCCATTATTGTCGGCCACTACTGTGTATTTGTCGTAGGTCATTTCAGCATTTTCACTGCCGACCATCGCATTAAAACTGTCTGTCCAAGTATTGCCGCTTTCATCGGTAATAGACATGTTTACAGGTATTTGTGTGCCTGAAGGAGCAGTGTTGGATACGGTGAATCTAAAGGTATAGCGGGAATAAGGGTAGTTAGGGGTGTATTCATTTTCATAATATCCATAAGAACTGTTTACGCCTCCTGCAGCAATATCGCTGTAATTAATTGACGAGGTCGGCACAAATCCTGAAATGTATGAACTGTTGGAAGAGAAGGTAGCTTTTAGCTTTTTTGCGGCGCTCGTTCCCATATTTTTCAGATATACCCGTAAATATACCGTTTCGCCCTTATTGATAATGCCGTCTTGGTTATTGTCGGAAACAACATTATGATGTGCATAAGTTATTTGCGCTTTAGTCGCCTCAACAACTGTACTAAAACTGTCTGTCCAAGTATTGCCGCTTTCATCAGTAATAGATATGTTTACAGGTATTTGCGTACCTGCGGGAGCAGTGTTGGAAACAATGAATCTAAGAGTATAGCGGGTGTAGGGGTAGTTAGGGGTGTATTCATATTCATAATATCCAGAAGAATTGTTTACGCTTCCTGCAGCAATATCGCCGTAATTAATTGACGAGGACGGCACAAGTTCTGAAATATATGAGCTGTTGGAAGAGAAGGTAGCTTTTAGCTTTTTTGCAGCGCTCGTACCGATATTTTTCAGATATACCCGTAAATATACCGTTTCGCCTTTATTGATAATGCCGTCTCCATTATTGTCACCAACAATACGATAACTGTCAAATTGAATGAATTTCTCTACTTTTTCCGGTTGTTCATTTTCCTCCGGCGACAATGGATCGGGGTAGCAGCCAAAAAGCAAGCAGCATAGCGCAAATAATGAGAGAATATTTTTCATCATAAATTTTATTAAAACAACCTGCCTAAATTAAACCCCACACCCACGTGTATATCGGCAAATCGTTGTGAATTATTTGAAAAAATAGTGCTAAACCCTATGGAACATACAAAACCCGAAATTTCAAGAACAAGACCACCTTCTGCCTCTATACCTGTTAGCAATTCAGGAGAATAGTAAAAGGTCCAGTCGTCATATAACTTTCCGTATTCGCCATAGCCTGCTCCGCTATATAGATATAATCCGCCTTTCGCATTATTAAAACTCAATACACGCATCATTACTCCGGCCGTGAGCGCTACTCTATGGTAACTGCTGCTTGTATTACCGAAAGTGGAATCCCCCTCAAGGCTTGTACTTATTTTATAATTCCCGTAAGCGCCCCATTGTTTAGCATATCCTACAGAAAAACCAAATGGAGCTGTGGGCGAGTAAAGATATTCGAGAAAAATCAAAGGCGACGCAGAGGCAACTGTTTCCCCCTCCACCTTAAATCTGATGTAGCCGCTAATATCTTCATGCCCAAACTCTTTGAATATATCGAATATGATTTGTTTTTCGCCCGATTTTTTTACCGTGCCTACATCGCCCGATACCTTTGTAAGTTGTTTGTAGGATAGACCGCCGTCCAGACTTATGAATGCTTTTACGTTTTTTACTTCTTTTGCATTCTTCAAGTCTAAGTGATACTTGATAAGTACCACATCATCTGACTGTTCAAACCAGACATTGGAAATTTGCGCCTGCCCGAAACAGAGGCTCGGCGCTGCCCACAAAAGAGCAAGTAAAAGGTATTTTTTGACGGCGGTCATCGTAGTTCTCTCTGTATTTTTATTCATGAGGCAATTATGAGGCAATTGAGGCAATTATGAGGCAATTATTTTTAGTTGATAGTTCGCTCCCGCTCCCGCTATGTCATTGAATAAGAAAATGTTTTTTTGTGCCAGCTCTGTTAAATCTCTATTTGCTGTTGCCCGCGAACAATCATTAATTTTCTGATATTCACTATTTGTAATTTTTCCTTTTTCTTTTACGTACAAAACTGCTTTAATTGCTCTTTCATTCAAACCTAACTGTTGTAATTGTTCTTCCGAAAATCTATCTTTGAAAAGTTTTACAATAAATCCACCAAATTGCTCTTCCATTACAGGCAGAGGAAGTCCTGTCGCTTTACAGGCATCGGTAATTTTTTGAATGCCACTGCCCCACGAATCAATATAACTTCCTTTGAAACATGCCTCAGCAAGTACAGGATTGCGAGGGCGGGAAGAATGGAAAGTTGTAAGTTGGGCGAGCGTAATACCTTCTGGCAACATGCCTTCGTTCCAGACATATAATTTGTTGTTATAAACACGAATTTGCGTAGGCGCTCCCATATAGTTTCTGTGGATAAGCGCATTCAAAAGAATTTCGCGAAGGGCTGGCACAGGATATTCAAGTGTCTCAATGCGATTCATGCCTTCAAACGAAATATTGCGTATCAAAAAATTATGATTGAGTTGTCGCAAGACTTTGTCCAAAACTAAAATAATATTGCCCTCTTCGGTTTCCTGAAAGCGAATTGTAAAATCGTCGTCTTCAAATTTGCCGATTTTCACAAAAGTATTTGGATAAAACCGTCCCGGATCTTTTCCGAACAAAATAATTGCAGCACGTTTAAGTTGTCCGTTTTCAGTCAAACGAAGTTTTTCCAAAAGTTCAGGTATGGAAAGCCCGTCTGCATCGGGCAAGCGACCTGCATTTTCGGAGTGTTTCAAGAAAATTTTAACCGTTCTTCCGTCAATATCGTCAAAGGTGGCGCGGGTTTCTATCACATCGTCCCAAGTATGACCGGCTCGTTTGAGTAAAAACTCGTTAAGAGAAGCACCTGTCAGTTCCTGTTTTACACTCCCACTACGGTAATAATATCTGCCGCGCAGAGAGATAGGCACGGAATAGGTCGGCACGATTATTTCGATAAAATGTTTTTTATCTTCCTGTAAAAGATTAACTTCGGCGGTAATCCCAAGCAAGTTTTTGATTTTATTGGGAATTTCGTCCATTAAGTTTTTGTAATCTTCCGCTCCTACGATATTTCCGTTATCGTTTTTGCCAATATAAATCCGTCCGCCTTGCGCATTGGCAAAACCACATATCCATTTCAGATAATCATCGTGCCAAGAGGATTTATATTCTATGTTTTGAGATTCCGACATAATCTATTGTTTTTAAGGTATTTTTTGACGGCGCTCATCGTAGTTTCCACTTTGTCCAAATATTTTCTATTTCGTAGCCGTGCTGCGTTTCGGGCGTTTGTACGGCGTTATTTATTTTTAACGCATTGTGGGCAACTTCCATTTTCAGATAGTCGGCCAATTCTCCGTAAGAGGTATTGCCTTCCGTTTCCTGCAAATTTTTCAGTAAATAGTAAGTAAACAATCCGTGTTGCTTTTCGGCGTAAGGGTGCGCAGTTTGATTGCCGCTTGCCGCCGCAAAGACCAAGACATTGCCGATAATGGCGTCTTTACTTGGCGCCACTTTTATTGCCCGCGCCGCCACTAAGGTACCCGCCCTTGCGCCGCCGCTGAAACAGGCATCAATAAACACCGTAGTTTTGACGTCGGCCAACGCGCCGAATTTTCGGTACATTCTCTCTAACCTCACGCCGCGCCTCACCTGCGCTCCGGTAACATCTACAGGAATCAGATAACTTTGCTGATCCTCGTCGCAAAGTCCGTGACCTGCGTAGTAAAAAATAATTTCGGCTTGTCCTTTACCGTAGGTTTCCGCTAATTTACAGAGCAAGTCTATTTCCGTATCCATTTGCACCCTTGTGGCATTGGTAACGATACGGATATTGTTTTCGGGAATGCCCAGCGTTTTTTTCAGGTATTCAGCAAACACTAATGCATCGTTTTTAGCAAAAGGAACGTCTATTTCCCTGTGCAGTCCCTGATTGGCGGCATAATTTTCGTTGCCTATCACAAGGGCAAATACATTTTCCTGCGTGCCTTTATTTTCAGGAATGTTAATATCCACGTCCGAACGGAGCGAGGCTGCCGTAATGGCTGTTACGCTGTAATTGCCAACGATTTCCATGGCAGTTGTTTTTGAAATTGGACGGCTCAGCGAAAGATTTTGTTCTTTTATTTCGCCGTATTTGCCGTAACTTTCCGATAAACGGGTGGTAATCTTCACCACATCTGACTCGTAGCGGTTATTGATCACAAAAGGAAATTCATAAACTTGCTGTTCGCCCGGCGCCAAAACGCCGACTGTAATATTTTGCGCTCCGACTGCGAAAACATTTTCTGCAGGCAAGCCGAAACTCAATTCTACATCGTTGGCTGCTCTCTGTCCCTGATTTTGCACCAATACCTGCAAAGTAACCACTTCGCCCAATGATACTTTACTTCCTCCGTCTTTAGTCGAGAATTTAGCGTCAGCCACTATTGGTTTAGGCGGTTCAAATTTTTGAGTCGTTATCCTAAGTTGTTGTGTTTGTGCATCGAAGCCATTACCTTCGCCGACTGAGATAAGGAACAGTGCTTGCCCGGAAGCAATGTCGCGTCCGGCGCTCAGCGTAAATATCAATGTTTCCGAATCGCCCGATTTCAGTTCTTTAATTGTTTTGGCGCCTGCTATGGTCAGATGTTTCATGCCGTTTGTTTCTTTAACTATCGGTTTCACCTGATAGGCGCTGCCCTCTCCCGTATTGGATAAGGTAAAATGAAGGTAGCACAGCTCGTCGGCGTCAATCAGGTTATTGCTATTCGCGTCCAAAAACTGCACGTTAACAATATTCAATCTTGGCGGGGCTGTGGGCTTTGGAACCATCGGCGAGAAAGTTGTTCTAACGGTGGCCGATGCTCCCTGTACTGTTTGTCCGTAGCTGTTGAAAACTAACAACATCGCTAACAGTAATAATGCAATATTTTTAAAAATTTTCATGCTTATTCCGAGATTAAAATTGATTCGATGACTACTTCGCGTTCGCTCGGTTCTATTTCGTTTATTCGGCCAAGCACACGTTGAGCGGTAAGGTCGCCGTAGAATGGAATATCGCTTTTGGTATATACAAATAACAGCAAATTGTGTTCCTGCTTGTCTGTGGTTGATTTTTCGGCCGTGTAATCAATGCCGACCACAGTGGGAAAGCGAAGGGTTTCTTTGGCATTCAACCTGCGGTTTGCTTCATATCGGTTAGGGAACAGCTGCACGGCCTCCTCCGTGTTTTCAAACAGGAAAATTTTAAGGTATCCTTCTTTATTCGGATTTACTGAAAATACAATAGTTTCGCCCTTTCTGTAACCGTTGGTACGCAAGCCGCGCACGTCAATTTTAAATTCAGGGTCGGCAACAGAAGTATATTTTTTAACGGTAGCATCAATAACTACTATGGCATACAGCAGTCCGTCTATACTGTTTTTTTCTATTTCGTCTTTTACAATCTCATAACGGGTTACCGCCCCGTGCAGTTCTATGCTCGAAAAGGAACTGAACAGCTGGCTGCTTCGGTCGTTGGCCTCGAAAGTTGACAGCACGTCGGCCGCCTTAATACTTTCCGTTATGCCGGCTATGCGCAAGGCTTCTTTTTTAGCTTCCTCAATGGCCTTATTCCGCGCCTGTTCGGGAGTAATGTTAACAACAGGCCACCTACCTTCAGCGCCTTTAATCTCTTGTGAGAAAAGGTGTTGAACGGTCATAAAGCATAATACCGTTAAAATGAGGCGAGACATGACTTATTGATTTTCGAACTTTTGCATTTCCTCGTCGAATATCTTCATAAATTGATGTTTGTCGAAATCCAATTGCAATTTAGCGTCTTTAGATATTCGGTCGGCAACGTCGTTTACCACAGCAGATTTGCTCATTTCTATAGCAATGTAATAGGTGATTTTGCCGTCGGCTTCCTTAAATGTTTTTTCGCCGATAACTTTTACGTCGTTAATAGTTTGATTGACGACAGCGCGGGCGTTTTCTTCAAATTTATTTTCAAATTCCTGCTTGTCGCTTACCGTCCGCTGATTGGTATAGTTTTCGGTTACAGCTTTCACAATGGTCTGAATGTTGCCTGCCAACTCTGTTTTTGCATTTTGCAGGGCTATTTTTTTAGCTGTCGCCAAATCGGGACTTTTACCGTTTTGCGAAGCGCGGAAATAATCCTTGTCCGAGTTGTATTCTTTACCCGACAAAGGAACGGCAACCTCTATTGCACCGGTTTGCACCGAGGGTAGTTTTTTTGAACCGCCGCAGGAAAACATAACTAATAATGCGGTAGTTACGCCAATAATCATTACAATTTTTTTCATGATAGTGTTGTTTTTAAACATTAATATTATTTGTTCAAGTTAAGGCAATGAAACATCTCATGCAAAGATACGCTTTTTTATTTATTAGACGAAAATCAGGGCAAAAGGTTTAATGATTAGTATTATTTAAAATTCTCAAAAGCAAAAACGCCAACAATTTACATGAAATTATCAGCGTTTTACCACGTGCCCGGAACAGGACTCGAACCTGCACATCCTTGCGAACGCTAGTCCCTGAAACTAGTGCGTCTACCAATTCCGCCATCCGGGCTAAAATGGAGTGCAAATTTACACTTTTTTTTCAACTTAACAAAAATATTATCTCATGGCGCTATATTAATTCATAAAAAAATAGTAATTTAGCGGCGTATTTCAAGGAAATACATCAAATATCTCAGTATGAACTATTTAAATATATTTTAATGAATACTTATAAAATTTTATTAGTAGATGATGAAGACGATATTCTCGAATTTTTATCCTATACGCTAATAAAAGAAGGATATGAAGTATTGACCGCTCACGACGGGCTAAGCGGAATAGAAATTGCTTTAGAGAAGAAACCGCATCTTATCTTAATGGACGTGATGATGCCTGAAATGGACGGCATTGCGGCCTGTGAAGAAATACGCAAGCATGAAGAATTGAGTTCCTGCATTATAGCCTTTCTTACGGCGCGAGGAGAGGATTACTCGCAAATTGCCGGTTTTGACGCAGGCGGAGACGATTATATCACTAAGCCTATTCGACCTAAAGTGCTGACAAGCAGAATAAAAGCCTTGTTAAAGCGTTTCGAGCAAAGCAATATGCTGTCTGGTGAGGCAGATTACTCTCGCTGTTCACTAATCATTGATAATGAGCGATATACAGTAAGCATAGAAGGCAAAGAACTTACCCTCCCCAAAAAAGAATTTGAGCTGCTGAGCTTACTCTATTCCAAAGCACAAAAGGTATTCAGCCGCGAAGAAATTTTCAGCACAATATGGGGTAGCGACATTATAGTCGGCGAACGGACTATAGACGTACATGTACGCAAACTGCGGGAAAAAATAGGAGATAAATATATCAAAACAGTTAAGGGCGTAGGATATAAATTCGTAGATTAAGACCATGGTGCAATTTTCAGACCTTCGCGCCCTCACAGGCAATACCCCTATGGCAGGCATACGTTATCGCTATAAAGGCGAGGAGCGGGTAGTATATTCCAAATGTGAACAATATAATTTGACAGGAAGTATCAAGGACCGTATGGCCTTGGAGATATTAGAACAAGCCTGCAAAAAAGGCGAACTTAAGCATGGAGATATTATTGTTGAAGCCACCAGCGGCAATGGCGGCATTTCATTAGCTGCTTTCGGCCGCGCTTTAGGACATGAGGTGATTATTATTATGCCCGATTGGGTCAGTATGGAACGTAGGGATATCTTACTTGCTTTAGGCGTAAAAATTATTTTAATAAGCCGCGAAGAAGGCGGTTTTATGGCATGTATGGATAAGTGCCACGAATTGAAAGCCGCTATGCCTAACGTTTACCTGCCGCAACAGTTTTCCAATACCAACAATCCCAAAGGCTATATTATTTCTTCCGGACCGGAAATTCAACGGCAGTTGGAAAGCAGCGGATTAAAGCCCGACGCTTTTGTTGCAGGCATAGGCACAGGTGGCACTATTATGGGCAATGGCACTTACTTGCGGCAACATTATCCCGACCTGCATGTTTGTCCGCTTGAGTCGCTGCAATCGCGCATCTTGAGCACAGGCGTCAGCCATGGCATACATCGTGTTCCGGGCCTGTCCGACGACTGGATTCCACCTATTGTTGACCTCAGTATAATGAACGATATTTTCACCATTTCCGACGGAGACGGCATTATTATGAGCCAACGATTAGGGAAAGAATTGGGCTTGGGCATAGGCATTTCATCGGGTTTCAATTTTTTGGGCGCTGCGGCCTATCAGAATAAATTCGGCAAAGATGCTACTGTAGTTACCGTATTCCCCGACTGTAATAAAAAATACCTTACTACAGCCCTGCTTCAAGAAGAACCTCTTCTACCCGATTATCTCAGTAACCATATTGAATTAGTTGATTTTTTTACAATATAAAATAGCTAACTTTAAACCTTGAACCTTAAACACCACCATGTCTCTTAATAATTACCTTTATCAACAACTTCGCGATTATCTGCAATACGAGCCTACGCCGGATCAAGATGCCTTATTGCTCAGCTTGGCCGAATTTATTGCCGACAGCGATGCCCAAACCATATTTATGCTTACAGGATATGCCGGTACAGGTAAAACAACGGTAGTTGCCGCCTTGGTTAAGCTATTAAAAGAAATAGAAAGAGAGTCGCTGCTGCTGGCGCCTACCGGACGTGCCGCCAAGGTTTTATCCAATTACTCAGGGGAAAGCGCTTATACTGTTCATAAGAAAATTTACAGGCAGAAGGTACGTAATGATGTGTCAAGCGCTTTTGTCTTAGCGCACAACGAATATTTCGAAACTATATTTATTGTTGATGAAGCCTCTATGATATCCAACGATAACCAAGGCTCCATCTTTGGTTCGGGAAGGCTGCTCGACGACCTTACGCAGTTTATCAGCGGCGGCGAAGGCTGCAAGCTGATTATGGTAGGCGACACTGCCCAGTTGCCGCCCGTGCACTCGCCGCTGAGCCCGGCCTTGAACCCCGATGTGATGAAACGTTACGGCAGCACCGAACACCATAACCTGACTACCGTAGTAAGGCAAGCGGCAAAATCGGGCATACTTTATAACGCTACAACCATACGTAATAATATAGAAAATAACAAGATAGAAATCCCTAAGATTAAAATTGAAGGTTTCAAAGACATTGAACGCATATCGGGCAGCGAGCTGCTCGAAAAATTAGCCGAGGCTTACGAAAAATATGGAGAAAGGGAAACAATGGTGATTTGCCGTTCCAATAAACGGGCTAATGTGTATAACAACGGCATTCGCTCGCGCCTGCTTTTTCGTGAAGAAGAATTGCTCCGCGGCGATCGGCTGATGATTGTCAAGAATTGCTATAAATTCCTTGAAAACACCGACAAATTAGACTTCATTGCTAACGGCGACATAGCCGAATTAGTGAATATTCGCCGACACGAAGAACGTTACGGACTGCGCTTCGCAAAGGCCGAGTTGCGCTTCCCCGACTACGACGATGTGGAAATAACCGCTAAAATCATGCTCGACACCTTGCATTTGGAAACTCCGTCCTTAGATGCCGAACGGCAAAGGGTATTGTACGAAGGCGTATTGGCCGATAACATTCATCTGAAAACAAAACTCGCCCGCAACAAGGCCGTGCGCGAAGACCCTTACTACAATGCGCTGCAAATACGATACGCCAATGCGATTACCTGTCATAAAGCGCAGGGGGGACAATGGAAAGCCATTTTTTTGGATTATCCGTTTTGGCCCGACATGCAGCCCACGCTCGAAGACCTGCGCTGGCTTTATACGGCTTTCACCCGCGCCACCGAGCGCTTGTATTTAGTGAATTTTCCGATGAACAATAAATAATATCGTATATGAAAACCTTATTTTTTGCACTTATCTGCTTGTTATCCATACACCCGCTTCTTGCGCAAAAGCGCGAATATGCCATGGCTATACACGGTGGCGCCGGCAACTTGGAAGGCATAGCGAAAGATACGGCATTAGCCGCCCCCTACTACGCCGCCCTGGATTCGGCGCTTCGGATTGGTGACAAACTGCTGGCCGCAGGAGCGCAGGCCGAAGAAGTGGTCATAGCCGTAGTCCGTTATTTGGAAGACAATCCTCTTTTTAATGCAGGAAAGGGAGCGACCTTTACTTCTGAAGGAACTTTTGAATTAGACGCCTGCATCATGTTGGGAAAAGACCTCAGCGCAGGAGCTGTGGCGGGCGTAAAAACTGTGCGGAACCCCATTGAAGCAGCCTACGCTGTAATGACGAGATCGCCTCATGTAATGCTGGCCGGTGCGGGGGCCGAAAGCTTTGCCGCCGAGCAGGGTTTGGCAATAGTGGACAACACTTATTTCGCCGTTCCAAAAACGCTTCGGTTGATTGAGCAGATGAAGAACGAAAAGAACGGAACGGTGGGCTGCGTGGTACTCGACAAACACGGTAATTTAGCAGCAGGAACCAGCACCGGAGGCATGTTAAAGAAACGCTGGGGACGTATCGGCGATTCGCCTGTTGTAGGCGCAGGAACGTATGCCGACAACAATAGCTGCGCTGTTTCCTGCACCGGCCACGGAGAGTATTTTATCCGCCATGCCGTTGCCTTCAATCTCTGCGCCCGCTATAAATATCTTGGAGAAACTGTTTCGCAAGCCGCCGAACATATTATCCACCATGAACTCAACGCCGATGCAGGCAATGGAGGTTTAATAGCCGTTGACAAGCATGGCATTATCGCTATGCCTTTCAACAGCGCCGGCATGTTCCGCGGCAGCCTATACAAAGAGGAAGGCTTTTCGGAACCTGTCAGCTATGTGGGGATATAAGTATCCCTACAAATCCTACAGCTCCTGTATTTCTCTTTCGAGCTTGAACGGAAGTTCTTTTATCTGTTCAAGTTTACCATTATTGATGTTAAAAAGTGCCATTTATTTCTTATTTGTCAGTTTACTGTTTTCACCTACGTTGTCCCAATCCACACATTAGCGGTTTTACCCAACGCTTACATTTACATTCGGCAATTCAACTTGCAACTTTACTTTTGCTTTCAATGCCGTGAAAACCCTCAATAAAGTGTCTATTGTCACGTTACTTGTATTTTTTTCAAGTCGTGAAATTTGTGCTTTTTTAACACCTACAAGTTCTCCCAATTCTTCTTGGGTTAAATTGCGTTCTTTACGAGTTTGCTTTATCGCACTGCCAATTAAATCCATTTGAAGCTCGTACTCGAAAAGGTCGCGTCTCGGTGTTCCGACTTTTCCAATAAGCTCGTTCGTTACTTCTTCTAATGTGTAAGTTTTCATCTTTTATTCATTTAATTGTTTATTTTCAAAATATTTACTCTGGCTTTGAATGGCTTTTTTAATTTCCTGTTCCGGAACTTTACTTTGCTTTTTGACAAATCCGTGTGTTGAAATTACCAAAGTTTCTGTAGCAGAAGTTTTGTCCCAAAATGCAAGGAGTCTATATTGCAAACCTCCATATAAAGTTCTAAATTCCCATATTTCGTCAGTTAGTTTTTTGAATAGCTCGGGGTCATTTTTTATTTGCGCTTTACGAATATTGTAAAGTATTTTTTCGTAATGCTTATGGTCCAAGCTCCTCAAAAACATCTTAACTTCTTCTAAAAGTACAACTTCAAAGCGTTTATTCATTTTTTAATTATTTAACACGATACAAAGGTATAAAAAAGTTTCGATAAGTGTAAACTATTTTAAAATATTTTCTTCCAAATTTTAGCTGCGTGGTCCCAAAATGACCGCTTTCATTTCATTAAACTTTCCAAATAAGTAAGACCTTCCTGATTATCAGAAAAATGCAGCACATTTTTATCTTGCTCTATGTCTTGCTTTGCAGCAAGTAAATAATTTGACAATTCTTTTGATATGCCGTTGTTGTCGTAACCAATGGTAAAAGGTATTGACTGTGTGTTTTTTACTTTAATTAAAAACATACGAATAGCGGTAGAAATATCCAAGCCGAAATCATTTAAAATTTTTTCAGAACTTTGCTTTACTTCTAATGGTACCTTTGATTGAACTAATACTGTATTTCTCATACTTTATGTCTATTTTTAATGTTTTTGTACATGTTTTATCTGCAAAAGTAATACAATTTTCTAAATTAACAATGATTTTTACATTTTTTTTGATTACCAAGATAAAAAATCCTCTTAATTTTTGCTGTAGGATTTTAGGGGTACTTACAGTGTCAAACTCAAAAGGCTGAAAGCCTTTATTCCCTCGTAAGTGCCCCTCAAATCCGACAGCTCGAAAATCGCCATTCGTTATACTTGCACAAAGGTTCGGGTGAGCATACACCTCCGCTTGCGTGAAGCCTCATTGTCAGCTGGCGTTTGTACTCGTCTTCTTTTTATTTTTTCAGCATAGTTGCAAAAACAATTAACACAGATTGAAAGTTCTTTCTGTTCAAACTATCAAGCAACTTTAAGAGAGTTTTTGCATTGTCTCGCTCTTTAACCCAACCTCTTACTACACTATAAATTGTAAGTGGAGCAACTCCTGTAATGGTAAAAATGTTGGCAATCATTCCAACCGTTTTAGAAGTTTCACTTGCAATTTCGGGGTCGTTGTTAATGATATAAGCAAGTATCGCAGCAATAGCGGAAATTAATATAAGAACGATAAACACAGAAAAATAAATAGTCGCTCTTTTTGTTTGCCTATTTATTAAGCCTGTCAATTCATTACGAAGTTCTTCGACATCGTTATCATTTAATTCCCTTTCGGTTTCTTCTCCGCCTAACTTTGTGAGGTTTGGCGGCACATAATTTCCTAAAATTTGTTTTAAACTTTTCATTTTAATTGATTTTTAAGATAATTTATATACTCCTTTTTTGTTAGTTTCATCGCATCGGAATAATTTAAGCTTTCATTCTCTGCCAATTTTATGATTGTTTGTTCATATATTCGCAAAAATACTTGAAAACTAATTGTGTCCATATTTGCAAAACAAATTATTTTATCGCCAAACCGCTTTTTTATTTCAGTCATGACATTTATTGAGTTGCAAATCATAGAATCAAACATACATTCAGTATCAGAAGGAATTACAGACGCGATTTCTGTTGCTGAATATATTCCGTCCGAAAATTCGGCTTTTTGTTTGTCGTCTAACCAATGTCCAAATATGGTAACAACATCGAATCCGCTAATATTTTTTAAATCATCAAGTGTAAAATTAGGAATTACCCGAACTCCTATCTTTTTCACATTATTCATTACCTCGTGCGTGATTTTGCAAATATTATTTTCGTATTCGTTCCAAACGAAATTTTCGCTAAAATCAAAACGATTTTTCCTATAACTTTTAGCAAAATCCTTTTCACTATCAGTTTGCAATTCCTTTAAAAACAAATCTTTCCCCAAAGGCAAACCAAAACCAAATAAACACTTATTAGGCAGCGTTGGTCGAAAGCATAATTCCTCCATTAAATTTTTCATAATTAAATTGTTTAATGTTGTTGTCTCCGATTATTCCATCTAATTCAAAAATAAGTTTATCTATTTTTTTTACATCATTTCTTTGAATATTCAAGTCTTTGATAATGTCTTTTGCATTTTTATTACTTCCACCTAATTTGTCAATATAATTTTTTACTTTTTCGATTGGGGTATTTTTTATTTCAAGAGTTGTGTTAGAATTTTTACCTTTAAAATTCAAAGTAACCTCAAACTTATTTTCAGAAATTGGCTTGTATTTAGCAGTAGAATAATCAACGGCAAAATTAGGCAAGTTTTCTTTTGATAATCGGGCTGTTTGAGATATATCAGCACTATTAATTGTGGCTTTTACTTCATTTACACTAAAATCCTCAAAAATAATTGTAGCCTTTTGATTTTTAGTTACTAAATAATCTTTTAGTTGTGCATAATCTTTCACAATTTTTGTTTCCCCTGTTTCTGTAATAAATGTAAAACCGTCCTTTACTTTTTTTATAGATAAGTGGTCGGTTGTACTAAAGCCTCTTGCTCGCGGTTTTGCAGGTATTATATCTGTGCGATTTTTTGCAATATTAACAGCATCGTCAGCATAAAAGTTTCTGATACCAATTTTATTTTCCCTTATGTGTGTTTTTAATATGCCTTTAATATTTCCTTTTTCGGACGCAGCAATTGTATATACACCTTTCCCTTCATCTATTATTTTTCCTTTTGTAAGTTCATTTGAAAACTTAAATTTATTTGTTCTTGATACTAAATCATTTCCTCCTTCCCAATATGTAGAATCTAAATTATTCCAAGTTTCAACAATAAGCGGTGTTTTTACCCAAGAATTCATATTGTTGTTTTGACTATTTATAAAATCATCTTTAATTGTTGTTTTATTAAAGCCAAGATATTCTGCATATTTTTTTAATAAAGTATTTATTTTTTTTGCATTCTCATTATGATAAATTCTGGGGCTTGCAATATTCTTTGAAATGCTTTCTTTTTCATAACTTGATAAAGAACTAACAGTCTCTTTTAAATCAAGTAATTCTTGCTTATATCTAAGAGCAAAAAAATCAATAACATTATTACTTTTACTTATATTGTCTTTAAATTCCAATTCCTCTTTTGTTAATTCAGAATCAGGGTATGTATCTAAAATTTCTTTTAATTTTTTAAATACTTGTTCGTATTTTTTATCTTTTTGAGCAATTTTTAAAGAAATATTTTTTATGTCATCATCAGTTAGAGAAGTTATTTTTTTAAGAATTTGCGAACCATACCGATACAATACATTATAGTTGTGATTGCGATTGACATATTCATCTTCTTCATTAATGTAATCGTAGACACTGTAATCTTTATAATACTTAATCTCAGCATTTTGAAAAATTTGATACAAAGTTTGATATTGCACTACTCGTGCAATATTCGGATTATTTAAGTTGGAAAAATAATCATAACCGTCTTCTTTAAAAGGTCCTATTGAAACGCTATCTTTTTTATTACTCCAAGTTGGAATATAAGTTATTGGAAGACAACCTGTTCCACCAAGTGTTGCTTGAATTTCATAAATATCATCATAATCAAGCGAATAAGTCAAATTTTTAGAACTCCAATTATAAACTAATGAATTGCATTTTAAGATTTCTTTTGAGAGAGGTTTCCCAAATGGATATTCTATAGGGTTTGGAAAATCTATATATTCACACCCCATAGAATTGCAATCCGTCCAACTTTTTAAAACGTGGTCTGTCCAATTTAATAAATTGCCATATTCAGTATTAATTAATTCATCACAAAGCCAAGCAAAATACCAATCTTTATGGTTGTTTTGTTCTTGTTTTACAAGAAACCACATATTGTACTCAAAGCTTTGAGCTAATCCGTCTTCTTTATCTGAATTTTGTGCCAACAATAATAATACTTCTACTCGTAAAGGCGGTAATTCTAATACAGATATTTCTCTTTCTCTACCAACAATAGCAACATAACTATTATTAGAAATTGCACCAAGTATAATATCACTATCAATAGTAAATTTTCTTGCGTCTGCCTTTTGTTTATCTAAATTTGAATTTTTGGATAAAATCCAAACCACAAATCCGGGATTTTCGCTGTAATAAATACCTTCGGGGGAATTAAAATGTCCATTTGCATCAATGGCATTGAAAAAACTTGATAATGTTTTTGTTTCTGAATTAATCTCTCCCTGCGGATTTAGTTTTTTTAGTTTTTCTCCGTCTCTAATAAACCAGTTGTATAATTCGTCAGAAGAAACTTGCAAGTTTAGATTTTCTGGAAGAAAAAACTGTTCATTTGGCATTGAATCTAACGGAATTGTATAGGACTTATAGTCAGTATGGAATAAATCAGTTTGCAATTTTGACAGCATTTTGTCAAACTTCTTTTCATTTAATCCGTTAATGCAAACAACAACATCTTTGACCCAACCATCGTAACCAACTCTATGTTTCCTTATTGATAAATCACTATTATAATTAGCGAAAAAAGTTTCAAGGCTTTCTTCTGAAATGTGGGTTGGTGGTTCTGAGATAATCAACAAACTGCTATTGTCTTCAAAATCTTTACGTCCAATCATTTGATATTGATACTGATATTTTTCTCGAAAATTATCATATATAGCATCTTTTTGCGCATACGCTTGTGTTTCAATAATGTTTTGAGGTTTTGTTGCAATTTTAAAAACAACAAACCCAATTAGAAGTAACGCAGCAATACTTACAAAAGTTCTAAATCTCTTTTTTCTTTTGCGTGCTTCAATTAACGGTCTTCCGTTAATATATTCAAACTTCCTGCCACAATGTGGGCAAGTAAATATTATGTGTTTGTTCGCTGGTATTCTCAATGCGTTGGCACATTCACTACATTTAATAATTTTATTTGTGGCCATAACTTATTTATTGTTTTCTATTATCTTTCCAATTGTACCGCACTGTCCCCGCATGATAGCCAACATCAAAACACACACCACTTAGCTGCTAACTACTAATAGCACAGCTACGTTTTATTATACCCTAAATGTTCTTTCTAAGCAATTTCTTATTCCAACTTAGATGACAAATCTACACAAAATTTTTCGAATTACAAAGCGGGGGCAAATTTTTTCTTATTTCTGCAAGAAAAATTGAATACCTATAACAGCCCAAAGCTTTCCGCAAAGGCGTCCATTTCTGGGGCTTTGGCTTCTAATTCCCGCAGTAGCTTGAACTGTGCTAAACTGCGTTGCCAGTTGTGTTTCGGGGAATGAATTTTGTAGTAGGCGTCGCCGTTGAGGTAATCGGTCAGGAAACGGACGGTTTGCATGTAGGTAAGCAAACGTCCGCCGTAAGGAAGCATTTTGATTTCCAAGGGTGTAAGAAAGTTTTTCGCCGTTTCCATATAACCCCGTGTGTAAGCTTTGAAAATCTCCAAGTTGACCTGAATGCGGTCTAAATTTTCATCGTCCTCCGCTCCTGTGTTGCATGCAGTCCGAATAAAATCACCGATGTCGGACAATACAAATCCGGGCATCACCGTATCTAAGTCAATCACACAAAGCACCTTGCCGTCTTCGTCGAACAATATATTGTTCACCTTGGTGTCACAATGGTTGATGCGTTTTTTCAACTTGCCTTCCCTGTACAATCGCTCCTGAATACAATAGCTTTCGGCGCGTTGCAATAATGCGTCAACTAATTCTTGAGCCTCGACTAAGCGTCCGACTGCATTGTTGGCTATAGCTTCTTCAAACTGTTTCAGGCGAAATTCCATATTGTGAAAGTTGGGAATAATTTCACCTATGCTGCCTTCAGGTAAATCGGACAACATATATTGAAAGCGGGCAAAGGTTTTACCTGCTTCATACGACAATTCGGGGTTGACTTCTTCATAGGTCTTACTTCCTTGAATATAGCGACTTACACGCCAATAACTACCTTCATGAAAACAATGAAATTTCCCGTCTTTCGCCGAAAGAAATTCCAAGACTTTACGCGCTATATCGGTTTCACCCGCGGCTATAAGTTTTTCACGAATATGCGATGTAACTGTATTCATATTCTTTTGAAGCATATCCACATCTTTGAATATCTGATGGTTGATGCGCTGCAACACATATTTGGCCTCGCCTTTATTATCTTTGGCTATAAATGTGTCATTGATGTGTCCATTGCCGAAAGGCTCAACAAGCGTTATGCTATTTTCTATTTGAAACTGACTTAAAACAGCCGATAAAGAGGGCTGTGTGTATTCCATAATTATTCTGCAAAGTTTAGTTTATTTAATTTATTCCAAGCGCCGCGCGTAAAATCGGGAATTTGCACAGGCATTGAACCATTGTCTAAGGATATTTCTGTTAAGGGAATTAAGCAGCACCATTCGGCGAGGTCATACACGTCCATATCTAAGGGCAAGCCTTTTTGCAAACAATAAATCAAGCGGTAGTCCATGATGAAATCCATTCCTCCGTGCCCGCCCACTGCTTTTGCTTTCTCTTCTATATCAAGGGCAATCGGGTGTTTGTATTTTTTCATCAGTTGTTCTCTGACCTCGTCGGGCACGAAGCGATGAGCGTTCAGGTTTTGATAATCGGCTGCTATTTCCGAATCAAGTTCCTCTTTATCCAAAGCAAAGCCCTGAATGGGGTATTTGTTGGCAAAGCCTTTAGTACCTGTCAATTGAAACATACGGCTATAGGGACGCGGAGAGCTAACATTGTGTTCAATCAGGATTGATTTTCCCTTTTCGGTAGCAATCAAGGTGCAAGTGTGCTCGCCATTGCGAAAATCGCTTACCTCCTCCCCTGTTTTTTCTTTGATGTAAGCGGGATTACCTATGGGCTTGGTGTCCATCGAAACCAAGTAGTTCAATTTGTCGCCGCGGTGAATGTTCATGGCCAAGCAAACTGGTCCTAAGCCGTGGGTGGGATAGACATCGCCGCGGTGTTTTCGGTTAAAATCCATGCGCCAATTGTTCCAATATTGTTCCCAATAGGGCTGTAAACCATGAATATAAGCGCCTTCACCGTGAATAATTTCGCCCAATAATCCGTGCTGCACCATATTCAGGGTGGTGAGTTCAAAGAAATCGTAAACGCAGTTTTCCAACTGTATGCAATGTTTGCGCGTTTGCTCCGAGGTATTGATTAAGTCCCAAATTTCGTCCATAGTAACAGCGGCAGGCACTTCAATAGCCACGTGCTTGCCGTCTTTCATGGCTTGAACGCCCATAGCGGCATGGGTTTTCCAATCGGTAGCAATATAAACCAAGTCCACATTCGGCAAGGCGGTAAGCTGCCGCCAGACATTTTCATCGCCATAAAATTCCAAAGCCTTCGGGAAGCCTCTCTTTTCCAGCATTTGGTTTACGGCTTCTACCCTGTCTTGTTCAATATCGCAAAGCGCTACAATTTCTACACCGTCAATATGCGTCATGCGCTCTACTGCTCCCGGCCCGCGCATGCCTAAGCCGATAAATGCTACCCGCACAACAGGCAACGGCTCGGCCGTCAGTTGCAGCACGTCTGTTTGCTCTGTTGGCCGCGGGGGCGTTGGGGTGTTAATCATTCCGTTTTTTTCGGTACAGCCTGATAATAGAGCAATCAGGCAAAATAGGCAGATGTTTTTAAAGTTCATAGTGTTTTTATTTTTGGAAGATTGTTTATTTTATGGCATATTGCTTGTTGTCGCTTTCGCTGACGGCTTGCAGGAAGTTACGGAAGTCCGCATATTCTTCGGGCATTACTAAGTCGGTAATCATTTGCATGCTGCGTTTTACCTTTAAGACGTCGGGCGTGCGGGTATCGTAGGTTAAGCTATAAACGGCATTAGCGCACTGCAAGTGCACGTCTTTCATTTGCTCAGCCCATTGTTTTCCTTTCGGCAACACAATTTCTATTTCTTCTTCATTGCCGTCGTCGCCTATATACCACCATAGCTCCAAAGGATAAAGGCGCGTTTCCATAGCCATTTCACTTAATGATGCCAACTTATCGCTCCAGGGCAGTTGGAAAATCTTCATACCCGCCACATCTTGCACCGTCCCCTTTACTTCCAAGTTATAGGTATATACCACACTATCAGCTATATTATCTAAATTTTCAAAGGTCAAATCGCTGATTTTTACCGGAACGGTATAATCGGCGGCAATGGCGCGGGTAAATTGCTTCAACTGCTCATCTTGTCCAATATCTAAATAGCCGTGGCGGAAATAAGAAGCCATATCGCCGTAGCGAATAACTTTAGCGGCAACATTCAAATCATTATTATTAAGTGTAAGCCTCGTACTCCTCTTTATTTTATTGGTTTCACGCAAGGGTGAATCAAGTATTATTATCTTATTTTCAAACTGTTCGTCCTTATAAGGGATAGGCAATATATGCGCCCGCACGTCCACTGCAGGCAGGGCTTCGAAGGGTAAATAAGGGTCGGTCAACTCTAAATAATAGGTTTTATCATCGGCCTTAAAACCAGCTATGCAATGGTTGAAACGGTTGGTGGGCAACAAGAGGTGATTACGCCCGTTATCGCGGGTAGAAACGAGCGCCAAATTAGCCTCTATTCCACTCTCGCGGCACAGCGCTACAAAGAGGGTGGCTACATCTTTGCAGTCGCCCAAATGGGTATTAATGGTGCGCGAGGCTTTTTGGGGAATAAAATTCGACTGCATGAAAGGTACGCTGGAATAGCTTATGTTCTTCAGAATATATTCATAAAACAATTTAGCCTTTTCCAAATCCGTTTTATCATCATGGCCTTTCAGTATTTCCGCCAGCGTTGTTTTAAGCACAAAATCGCTTTTAAACTTATTGGAAGTTAAGTCTTTATACCAATCACTTACAAATTTCCAATCGGGTACGCTGCTAAAGGTCAAGGTGGGCGCTATATCTATTAATGAACTCATGTAAGGCTCATATTTGATAGAGGGTTGATAGTCGCTCGTCCATTGATAAAGTTTCATACCTTCCAATTCGGTAATTACCGTTTCTATGTGGCCATTAGTCATTTTGTAGTCGAAAACTTTGTCGGCAGGCGCCAAAATAGCATGACGGCTGTTAAACATGGGCACACTGCTTTGGAAGAGGTTTTGGCCGAAAAAATGCTTGGAGAAAACGCCCGATACATAATCCTGTAAACGATATTCCAAGTGCAGTACGTCGCCAATTTCGAGATTGGTAAATACCACAGTGCCCCTATTATCCGTTTCGGCTCTTACTTTCTTTCCGTTGCTTTTAATCACCTCATATTTATCTAATAACAGTCGTTGGTTGAAGTAATAAATCCTGTATTCTTTCCAAGTATCTATACCTGACTGGTTTAATATCTTAATCAATATTTGGTAACGGTGTTCTTGCGCGCCTTCGGGATAATAGACTAACTGATTGTCGTCTAACAATATAATGGAATGGTCGTTGGGATAATCGGCTACCTTAGGCGCATTCATTATGATACTGTCAATGTTGTACTTAGGAAAGAAATCGAAGATTTCCTTTTTGTTTTCCAACATGCGCAGTTGGCTACGGGAGTCGTAGGAACGCGGATTATAATAAATCGACTTCCGAAAGGCGGATATGGCTCCGTCGTTGTTATTCATTCCCATATAAATATAACCCTCCATATTGTATATGCCTGCCAAATAAGGGTTTAGTTTTTTAAGTCGGGTAGTCATTTCCAAAGCTTCCTTGTAGCGCTGCGACTTATTTAACAAGGAGGCATAGTTGTATAGCAAGCCTAAGGAATAAGGTTTATCATCGACCAATTGTTTCCAGATTTTCAGAGCCTTATCGGTTTTTCCCTGCTCCATGTAGTTGTCCGACAAGGTTTCAATTGCCCTGCTGCTGTTATATTTTTTCACATAATCTTCCAAGAGGAGGGTAGCCGCCTTGCTATCTTTCTGTATATTCTTTAAGATGGAATAGTTATACGACATATATTCATAGCGGTGGGGGTATTTCTTGTATAATGCTTTACTGATAGCAATAAGGTCATTCATACGTCGTTGTAAAGAGGCAAGCCCCATTTCCCAACCTTCCGTGAGTTCACTTTCGCCATACAAATTTTTCACTTGTTGGAGTATGGCTTCCGCTTCGGAATATTTTTCGGATTGTATCGCCTCATCAAACAGTTGCTGCAAGGCATAAAATGAAGCAGGGTCATCTAATTTAATGTTTTCCATAGCCATGCCACGGTCGGTTTCGTTGTTGGCACGAAGATAGGCTTCAGCTAAACGATATTGAATATAAGACGATTGCGGCGCTTTAGCTTCAATTTGCTTCAAGACCTTAGTAGCCTCGTATGATTTATCATTTTTCAAGTAAAGTTCCGCTAATACCAAGTAATTAAGCATATTATCGGGCTGTTCCTGTAGCTGTTTTTCCAAAAAATCTTCGGCAAAGAAAGGAATTAATTCGGGTTGCTCACTGGCAGCAGCCTTGGTATAGGCCGTATAATCGGGCGTATTGCTGAGACCCTGAATGGGATTAGCGTTTTCATCGGTCAAACGCAAGAGAAAATTAGCCCTGCTTATTTCGCTTTGGCCTATTTGCACCACAATACGATTAGCGCCTTTGTTAAGCCTTACCTTACAAGCATATATATCCATACCGCAATTGCGTTCTTCGGGTATGCTCATCACTTCCGCATCATTTATCCAGACTTTTAAGGAGCCGGAGGTGCCCACACGCATAATTACCTCTTGCTCAGTGGGACTGATTAAGAAAGTTTGGGCGTATAAGATAACATCGTCTAACTGAAAATAGTAGTCGAAGTCGAACCAACGGTCGGGTCTTTCAGCTAAAGGAGTAAACCAAGTAACCTCTGCTTCTTCTTTATTTTTAAATACTTGTTCGGGTTGATTTTTTGCGATGACGCCCCAGTCTTTCGTGAAGCCGCTGCTCGAAATATTCTCGAAACTTCCCAAGACCTGCCACCGACTGACAGCGCCGATTTTAGCATACAGCTCTTCGCTCTTTTTACGGTTATTACAAGCCTGATAATGATCGCCCAAGTGCTGATAGATTGTAGCGCGCATGGTACCGTTCATCTTCGGGTCGTTCAGAATAGATTCGTAGAATTTCAACTGAGCGGCGCTCAGCACTTGTTGGCCGTATAGGAAAGGCAGGAGAAAAAGGGCCTCCAAGTATTCGTAGGGGTGTTTACTTTCGTAATAAAACTGCTGAAAGTAGTTAAAGGCATTTTGGTCCTTTCCCTCACTCCAGTCTAACAGGCAGAGACTTAGCAAGGCATCGGCCTTATTGGCAGGCTCGTTGGCCACTGCAGCTTCGAAATGGCTTCGGGCAGCAGTTCTGTTGTTATTGGCAAAGGCCTCCCAGCCTTTACTATAATCTTGATTGTTAGCTTGTACTAACCAAGCGGTTAGCAGGAAGCATAAGGTAAAAAGCAGGCGTGATTTCATTTATTTATTTGTTATTTATGATTTATTATTTTGATGAAGGTTGTTTTTCCATTTTCACCTCTCTTCATCAATTTCCAATTCGGTGTAAATAGCAATATACCTCTACTTCTTCGATAGAGGCGCTGAGTGTATAGCGACTAAAAAATTACCTGTCTCTTGACCAAATTTAAGGTTGTAGATCCTCCGATCGGCAGACTGTTACTTATTTCCGAATTATTTTAATTGTAACAATGCAAACTTCCTAATTTCAGTATCTTCATTGTTATCCAATGCAATTTGACTGAACAGACTTTGATCTGTTGACCTTGTAAGCGCATATATCCTGATTTCGCGGTCTTCGTCTTTGTTCAAAGCAATTTCTTGAAATTCGCTCGGTTCTGTTATCCTTGTGAGCGCATATATCCTGATTTCGCGGTCTTCGTCTTTGTTCAAAGCAATTTCTCGCAATTCACTCGGTTCTGTTATCCTTGTAAGCGCAAATATCCTGATTTCGCGGTCTTCGTCTTTGTTCAAAGCAATTTCTCGAAATTCGCTCGGTTCTGTCATCTTTGTAAGTGCAAATATCCTGATTTCACGGTCTTCGTCTTTGTCCAAAGCGATTTGTCGAAATTCACTTTGATCTGTCATTCTTGTAAGTGCGGTAATCCTGATTTCGCGATCCTCGTTTTTGTTCAAAGCAATTTGTTTTAGCACGCTGTGGCCAACAGCACTACCCTCTTGCGCTTGACCTGTCGTTACTGCAGCGCACATCAGGCAGCCGCAGACTATAGAAGAAAATATTTTTTTCATTTTGATTGCTTTTAAATTTTTACTTATTACCTACTTTATATTATTTCTTGTTCGTTACTTTGTTTCGGCAATTTTTCGCACTCTCAGGCAGTCATCGGTTATTTATCCGTGAATTTATCAGCGCCCCATATTTCTTCCATGACATCTATGGCCTCCTGCATACTTAGCTTACCGGCTTTACCATGCGCAATTCGCTTAAAGAGACAGGCGTTAACGCTTGCTCTTCCGCAGACAACATCTTCCGCTAAGGTTTTGCAACTCGGCGTGCCGCAAGCTCCGCAATCAATTCCGGGCAATGACTTTTTAATCTTACGCGCCTTTTCCATCATCTTCATGGCCTCATTAGTATCTAAATGGTAGCGTACAAGGGAACGGGGTGCAATAGGGCCTACATTCACTACGCTTGCTAAGTAATCCATATATTTTTTAGGCATCCAGCATTCATCAGGCAGGTCTTTAGACATGCGGCGCAGGCGTTCGGCTGCAAAGAACCTGTTATTCGGCGTAAGAATGCCGCCGGCACAACTTTCATCACAAATGCGCAACTCAAGATAATCAACACCTTCTATTTTATCATTTTCCAAATGTTCTAAAATATCAATGACATTGTGCAAGCCATCAACCGATAAACCGGCTTGCCACATATTGTCTTTTTCGCCGCCGGTAAGCGTATATTTAATTGCTTTGCTGGAAAGTTGCAATCTTTCTAATGAGGGCGCCTCGTCATTTTCGGCTAATTTTTTAACCGATTCCTTTTGTACGCGATTATAGAGGTCGTCCATGTTAATTACGCCGTCAATAGGCGAAGCATAGCTCCCTACGGGTGATTTAATGGACGCAATTTTAGCTACACAGGGGGTTACATAAAATATGCCTATGCTTGCGGGGTCAATCTTATATTTTTCGCTGTAACTGCTCCGTATATGGTGTGCCGTAAGCTCCATCGGCTGTTTTAAGCGCATCACATTATTAACTAACGATGGAAAACGCACCTGAATAAGGCGGATAACCGCAGGGCAGAAAGAGGAAATAACAGGCCTTTGATTTTCTTCTATATAATGATTCATTATCTCCAACAAGAAATCTACGCTTTCTTCCGGAACATGCACCTCTGAAAATCCCATTTCTTTCAAGATATTGTTGACCATTGCCTGAGAAATGTAGTTGTTGAACTGGCCAAAGAATATTGAAGGCAATATCAGGAGACGATGTTCGTAGTCGAAAATACGTTTAAAATCGTCGGCTGTAATTTTAATGGCTTTTTCGGGGCATACCCGAATACATTCGCCGCAATCAATACACCAGTCGGAGTGCATAACAGCCTTGCCTTCACGTACACGCAAGGCTTGAGAAGGACACACTTTCATACAGAGCGAACACCCGGTACACAACTCGTGCATAATCTGTAAGGCATGATGAAGATTTTTTTGTTCCATAATTTTATTAATTAATCTACAAATGTAAGAAACTTATTTTAATTTTGCAAGAAATTTTAATACTGCTCTTATAATATATTGAAGTACATCTATATACATCAAATTGGCGCTTTAGAAACCATATCAGAACTTCCGTAAATCGTCAATAACAGCTTGGGCGCAAAGGCAGCCGAATACTGCCGGCAGGTAAGAAACTGTACCCACTATAGACCTTTTATTCTGCTCGTTAACCAATTCGATAGCCTTATTGTCGGGAAGTTCCGTAGAAAAAACAACTTTAACTCCGTGCTTTATGCCTTTCTCACGCCTCAAACGTTTGCGCAACTGGTGGGCTAAGGGGCAATTATATGATTTTGAAATATCGGTAATTTGCAGCGCTGTAGCATCGTATTTAGCGCCTGCACCCATAGCGCTAACAATAGGTATTCCCTGCTGTACACAATACGTAATAAGCTCTATTTTAGGCGCAAGGGTGTCTATGGCGTCAACAAGGTAGTCAATGTTTTTTAATGTAAGGTTAATGACGGACGGGATATTGTCGGGTTGTAGAAATATAGTATGGGCAGTGAGCTGCAGCAAGGGGTTGATATCAAGCAGGCGGCGGGACATTAGGGCTGTCTTTTCCTGCCCCAAGGTACTGTCTAAGGCTAATAACTGGCGGTTCTTATTGGTTTCGCTCACCGTGTCGGCATCTATAATAGTTAGGTGTCCGATACCGGCACGTACCAGCATTTCAGCTGCATAGGCGCCCACTCCGCCCAAGCCAACCACCACCACATGAGCCGACTGCAACTTTTGCACCCCCTCTGCACCCATTAGCAATATTGTACGGTCTAACCACATGGAAATCTTAAAAACTTTCGATAAAATCCTTAAACAGAAGTACCTTTTGCGACTTTTCCTTATTGAAAAGTAAATGCTCGAAATCTTGCAACTTAATATTCAAATTTGTTTTTTCGATGATGTCAAACAACGCAGCCTTTAATTCTGTTTTGCTTTTTATATTGCACTTTTCGGTAAGAAATTGATAATTTGGCTCTGTTTGTTGTAACAGAAACATCGTATCATAAAAATCACGCCCTTTTGTACGAGAAAGTAACGCTGAAATTTTCATTGCACAAAGCACATTGTCGGGCGGAACAGGAAACGGAAAGAAAAAACCTAAACGCTTGATACTTACAGAATTCTGTTTGTAATCGAACCCCTGATTTTGCATTTCTACCTTGATTAAAAAACGTTCTTCTTTGTAACCCGAAAGTCCCAATTCAAACAGCAATTCGGGAAAATAGATATTTCTACGAAATGCTTTTAACTTGTCATTTTGCTTGTCGCGAGTTTCAACACGCAAACCTGAACGCTGCAAAAAAACAAGAATATCGTCTGTCATTTTTAAAAAATCTTCTTGCGAAAAATCCTTGCAGTCAAAGTCTAAATCTTCTGAAAATCGGTCAATTCCTTTTACCAACCGAAGATTTGTACCACCGATAAATGCAATTTTTCCAACATATACCGAAGTGGACAAAAAATCCATAATTAGTAATTGCACATACTCTTTTAGCATATACTTTCTGAAAAGCGGATTTTCCTGTATGTCGGCAGGAAAATAGTTTTTTATTTGTTGCAGGTCAATCATATTTTAATCATATCTCATACAAGTCCGTAAAAATCTTAATTCTTTTTGTTAATTGTTTATTATTAAATCTATCTAAATACAAGGCTAACTTTTCGATATTCAATTCATTTTGCACAAAATCTTCATCAAAACGCAAATTTTCAATTTCACTTTCAGTATTGTAAAATGAATAAAGATAGAGCAAATCAAGTATTGCCTTTTCGGGCGTGGCAATGCTGATAGTGCGATTACCTAATGTTTTTTGTTCGTAACCAAAAAACAAATCGGACTTAATTTTTTTGTACGAAAATTGTGCCACATCATTCCGAAAATCTGCGGTTTTCAGCGAACTTACAGCAGTAATTTGCGTAACTGCCTCCGGAATAATGCCATAAAAAGCAAGCGCAGTATGCAAACTGACATAAGACGGCTTATAAATAAAGTTCGATAGAAAAAATGCAAAATTCGGCTGCAAAATACTTTCTTGAAAAGCATAGAAACCTTGTCTCAATTTTACAACCAATCCCTCTTGCTGCCAACGAGTAAGATTATTAGGCGAAAAATTGGAGAAAACAGCATTAACTTGATACGTTGAGAACGCACCAAACTCAATAAACCTATTTCTAAAATTCAAATAATTCATTTCGTTTCTATTATTCTGCAAAAATAGTGATTTTTGGAAACAAATGAAAATTTTCTTCAATAATTTTAAGCCGCTCTTGCTTTTTATGCTGTCCGCTCACTTGCCGCCAACCCAAAAACACACGCAATACCACGTACAAAATCGCTTACCGCGCCATTCCCCTACACCGCAAACACCGTTTCCTTAAAGATTTCCGATACGGTGGGGTGCGGGAATACGACCTCCTCCATTTCCTTGAGCGTCATTTCCTGCTCAATAGCCATACACGCGCCGTAAATCATTTCGCTGGAGGGATTGCCGAGCAAATGTACGCCCAAGACTTCGCCGTGCCTTTCGCCCACCAACACCTTGCAAAGCCCCGCGCCACCTTCGTTTTCGGCAATGAAACGACCGGCGTATGCCATTGGTAGCTTTGCCACCCGATAGGGTATGTTTTTTGCCTTTGCCGCTTCTTCGGTCAGACCCACGCCCGAAATTTCGGGGTTGGTGTACACCACGCCGGGTATGGCGTTGTAGCGCATTGCGTCGCGGCGACCGGTGAGGTTGTTGACTACCACCTCGCCTTCGCGACTGGCGGTGTGTGCCAACAACGAGAAGCCGGTTACATCGCCCGCAGCGAAAACGTTGGGTACGTTGGTGCGCATTTGGCTGTCCACCTTGATGCCGCCCTTAAAGAACTCAACGCCAAGGTTTTCCAAGCCAAAACCACCGGTAACAGGGCGGCGACCAACGCTTACCAAAATCTTGTCGCCGGTGACGGAGTGCGTTTTTCCGTCCTTGTCCACGTACACCACCTCGTTGCCCTTTACTTCTGTAACCTTGCACGAAAGGTTGAACTTCACGCCGCGCTTGGCGTAGATGTCGCGCAGCATGGCGCTTTGCTCGGTGTCCATTCCTGTAAGGATTTCGGGTAGCATTTCCACCACCGTAACCTCGCTGCCAAGGCTGTTGTAGAAGCTGGCAAACTCAATGCCGATAACGCCTCCACCGATGATTACCAGTCGCTTGGGTTGCTCGGTGAGGGAAAGGATTTCGCGGTTGGTGAGAATAGTACTGCCCGCTGCTTCGATGCCGGAAATGGGGGGAATGAACGCCTCTGAGCCGGTGCAAATGAGCAGGTTTTTTGCGCTGTACTTTTCGCCGTTGCACTCCATCTCAATGCCGCCTGCGCCGCGCCCGGTGATGGTTGCGCTGCCCTTGACCACGTTCACTTTGTGTGCTTTCATTTTTGCGCCCACGCCCTGCACCAACTTGCGTACCACCTTGTTTTTGCGGTCAACGATTTTGGCAAAGTCAAACGCTACGTCCTTTGCGTTCACGCCGTACTTGTCGCCTTGTCGGGCGGTGTCGTACACTTTTGCGCTGTACAGCAAGGTTTTGGTGGGCATACAGCCTTCGTTGAGGCACACGCCGCCCAGCTCGTTTTTTTCAAAAAGAACTACGCTAAGACCCTTTGCCCCGGCGCGTTCGGCGGCTACATACCCTGCGGGTCCGCCGCCTATGATGGCTAAATCTGTCATAATGTTGAGAGCCCCCACCCCCCCCGAAAGGGAGCTCTGGGGCAGTAGTTAATTAAGGTGAATATTTATTTTTTCTACAATTCAAATTCCAATGTTTCAATTTCCACCGCAATTTGCTTGAGGAAGCGCGTTGCTTCGCCGCCGTCCAACGCGCGGTGGTCGTAGGTGAGGCTAAGCCCAATGTGCGGCACGAAGCCGTACACCCCATCGCCCAAATCTT
>Ga0099364_10001281_pt1 | contig 41914 bp, 23 predicted proteins | sample TergutTh196P3_FD_73070 | JGI IMG/M metagenome (GOLD analysis project Ga0099364, IMG submission 73070) | Microcerotermes parvus P3 segment gut microbial communities from Pointe-Noire, Republic of the Congo - Th196 P3 | ecosystem: Host-associated > Arthropoda: Insects > Digestive system > Gut ...
TGTCTGAAGCGTCTGTAGTGATGCCAATAGGGTTTCTGAACCTTGCAACCATTTCTGTGCCGTCGGCGAAGCCTGCTGTACCGTTACCTGCAATCGTGCCGACCTCGCCATCCGAGGTGACCTTTCGGATGCAGTGGTTGTTGTAGTCCGCTACATAGGCGTTGCCAGAAGCATCTATGACAATACCGTAAGGAAAGTCAAACTGTGCGACTGTTCCTATGCCGTCAACAAAACCTGCTACTCCACTACCCGCAAGCGTGCTGACCACGACTGTCGGCACATACTCGAACCTGCCAGCAGAAGTGGCCGTCTTGCCGTCTACCGTCACCGTGATATACCCGCTGCAATTCGCGTCTTTGGGCACTGTCACCGTCAACTGCGTGGCAGTGGCGGCTGTCACAACGGCCTCAACGCCATTGAACCTCACAACATTGTTGGCCGGCGTCGGGTCGAAGTTAATGCCGGAAATGGTCAGCGTACTGCCGTGCGGCGCTTCGGAAGGCGTGAAACCGTCGATGTGGGGCGCGGAAGGATCACGGTCTTTTTCGAATTCGATCTTTCGTATGCAGGCGTTCTGCTCTTCCGTCACATAGAGGTCGCCTGAAGCGTCTACGACGACATCTGAAAGGCCACTAAACCGTGCGACCGTTCCCGGGCCGTCGACAAAGCCGGATTCGCCGCCCGCAAGGGTGCCGACCACGCCTTGCAGCGTCACCAACCGGATGCGGGTCTCGGAATCATCCAAATTGTCCATCACATAGAGGTTGCCTGAAGCGTCTATGTCGATGCCTCTAAGATGCCCAAACCGCGCGTCCGCTCCCGTGCCGTCGGCATAGCCTCTGCCTTCTGGGCCGCTGCTGCCCGCAAGGGTGCTGACTACGCCCTCCGGCGTTATCTTCCGGATGCAATGGTTCCCAGAATCCGTCACATAGAGGTTGCCTGAGGTATCTACGACGATGCCGTGAGGAACATTAAACTGCGCGTCCGTTCCCTCACCGTCGGCATAGCCTCCTTCTGCATTAGGGCCTGCTGTGCTCCCGGCAAGCGTACTGACCATTCCCTCCGGCGTTATCTTCCGGATGCAATGGTTGTCGAGATCCACCACATAGAGGTTGCCTGAAGTGTCTATGGCGATGTCTTGAGGATTAGCAAATTGCGCAGCCGCCCCCACACCGTCGGCAAAGCCGGATTCACCGCCCGCAATCGCGCTGACCGTGCCCTGCGGCGTCATCTTCCAGATGCGGGGCTGACTTGTGCTTGTTACATAGAGGTTGTCGTCAGCGTCTATGGTGATGCCACCAAATCCCCCAAAGTCTTCTCTCTCGCTGTCGTCAATGCTGGGTATGGGTATGTCCCAACTCACAATCGTACTGACCACGCCCTGCGGCGTCACTTTATGGATTTCGTTTGCTCCAACGTCCAGCACATAGAGGTTGCCTTCGGAGTCTTGGGTGATGCCTCCAGGCTGATAAAACCGTATGTCGCCATCAAGATAACCATCTCTGTTGCCCGCAAACCAACTGACTTCGACCGCTGGCAGCACATACTTGAACCTGTCGGCAGAAGTGGCGGTAACACCGTCTACCGTTACCGTTATATACCCGCTGCAATTCGCGTCTTTGGGCACTGTCACCGTCAACTGCGTGGCAGTGGCGGCTGTCACTTCGGCTTGAACGCCATTGAGCCTCACAACGTTGTTGGTGGCCAGCGTCGGGTCGAAGCTAGTGCCTGAAATGGTCAACTCGCTGCCGTGCGGCGCTTCGGAAGGCGTGAAGCTGTTGATGCGCAGGGGCGGGGAACCATAGCTGAACCTGTCGGCGGAGGCAGCGATCATGTTGCCGATCCTCACCGTTATGTGTCCGCTGCAATTCGCGTCCTGGGGCACTGTCACCGTCAACTGCGTGGCGGTGGCAGCTGTCACAACCGCTTGAACGCCATTGAATCTCACAACGTTGTTGGTCGGTTCTAGGTCGAAGTTGCTGCCGGAAATGGTCAACGCGCTGCGGTGCGGCGCTTCGGGCGGATCGAAGCTGTCGATGCGGGGCGGGGAATAATCGTCGATCTCGATTTTTCGGATGCGGTTTCCGTACAATTCAATCACATAGAGATTGCCAAAAGAGTCTATGGTGATGTCGTATGGCTCATCAAACTGCGCGACCGTTCCCGTGCCGTCGGAAAAGGCTGTCGCACCGTTGCCCGCAATCGTGCTGACTACGCCCTCCTGCGTCACCTTCCGGATGCAGTGGTTGCCTTTGTCAGCTACATAGAGGTTGCCTGAAGCGTCGTCTATGGTGATGCCAATAGGTATATTAAACCGTGCGGCTTTTCCTGTGCCGTCGGTAAAGCCTGCGCTATGAATTCCGTTTACTGTGCCGATGCCCGCAAGGGTGCTGACTTCGCCCTGCGGCGTCACCTTTCGAATGCAGTGGTTCTGAGTGTCCGCCACATAGAGGTTTTTTGAAGCATCTATGGTTATGCCTTGAGGCTGACAAAACTGTGCGTCCGCTCCAATAATGCTGTCGGCATAGCCTTCTGTGCCGCTGCCCGCAAGGGTGCTGACCACGCCCTGCGGTGTCACCATCCGGATGAGGTTGTTGCTAGCATCCGCCACATAGAGGTTGCCATCATCGTCTATGGTGATGCCATGAAGGCGATAAAACTGTGCGTCCGTTCCCTCACCGTCGGCAGAGCCGCTATCAGGGTTGCCGCCTGCAAAGGTGCTGAACACGCCTTTTGGCGTCACCTTCCGGATGCGGTTGTTGGCCTCGTCCAACAGATAGAGGTTGCCTTCGGTGTCTATGGCGATGCCGAAATGCACCTCAAAGCTATCGGACTCGTGAACGTAATCTGGTGCGTCTGTGTTGATGCTCGCAACCGTACTGTCCTTGCCCTCCTGCGTCACCTTCAGAATGCGGTTGTTTGAATAGTCCAGCACATAGAGATTGTCTTTATCGTCTATGGTGATGCCTGTAAGACTACCCTCAATAATGTCTGCAAACGTGCTGACTTTGACTGCTGGCAGCAGATAGTCGAACCAACCAGTGGAAATGTCGGTCTTGTCGTCTGCCGTCACCCTTATTTTTCCGTTGCAATTCAGGTTCTCGGGCACTGCCACAGACAACTGCGTGGGGGTGGCGGTTTCCACGACCGCTTGAACCTTGTTGAGTCTCACAACGTTGTTGATCGGCAGTGGGTCGAAGTTGCTGCCGTAAATGGTCAGCGCGCTGCTGTGCAACGCCTCGAAAGGAAGGAAACCGTCGATTTGGGGCGCGGAAGGATCACGGTCTTTTTCGAATTCGATCTTTCGTATGCACTGGTTCCACTCTTCCGTCACATAGAGGTCGCCTGAAGCGTCTACGACGACACCTGAAAGGTAGCCAAACCGTGCGATCGTTCCCGGGCCGTCGACAAAGCCGTATGCGCCGCCCGCAAGGGTGCCGACCACGCCTTGCGGCGTCACTACCCGGATGCGGGTCTCGATGTCACCATAACTGTCCATCACATAGAGGTTGCCATCACCGTCTATGGCGATGCCTCTGGGATGTCCAAACCGCGCGTCCGCTCCAGTGCCGTCAGCAAGTCCTTCGCCTTCTTGTTCACTGCCCGCAAGGGTGCTGACTTCGCCCTCCGGCGTTATCTTCCGGATGCGGCTGCCCTTATCCATCCAATCGGGGTTGCCAACATCCGTCACATAGAGGTCGCCATGCTTCTTGTCTATGGCGATGCCCCAAGGATAAGAAAACTGTGCGTTCGTTCCCTTGCCGTTGGCAAAGCCCCTGTTTTCCGGGTTGCCCGCAATCGTGCTGACCTCCCAATCCTGCTTTTGCTGATCCCACGTTATCTTCCGAATGCAATAATTGTCGGAATCCGCCACATAGAGGTTGTCATCATCGTATATGGTGATGTCTAGAGGAGAAATAAACTGCGCAGCCGCCCCCACGCCGTCGGCAAAGCCGGATTCGCCGCCCGCAATCGCGCTGACCGTGCCCTGCGGCGTTATCTTCCAGATGCGGGGCTGACTTGTGCTTGTTACATAGAGGTTGTCGTCATCGTCTATGGTGATGCCACCAAATCCCCCAAAGCCTTCTCTCTCGCTGTCGTCAAGGCTGGGTATGGGTATGTTCCAACTCACAATCGTACTGACCTCGCCCTGCGGTGTCACTTTATGGATTTCGTTTGCTCCAACGTCCAGAACATAGAGGTTGCCTTCGGAGTCTTGGGTGATGCCTCTTGGCTGATAAAACCGTACGTCGCCATCAAGATAACCCTCCCTGTTGCCCGCAAACCAAGTGACTTCGACCGCTGGCAGCACGTAGTTGAATCTGTCGACGGAAGTGCCGGTTTTGCTGCCTACCGTTACCGTTATGTTTCCGCTGCAACCCATATTTTTGGGCACCGTCACGGTCAACTGCGTGGCGGTGACGGCTTCCACAACGGCTTCGACGCCATTGAGCCTCACGACATTCCTGCTCGGCGTCGGGTGGAAGTTGCTGCCGAAAATGGCCAGCGCCTTGCCGTGCGACGCCTCGGAAGGCATGAAACCGTCGATGCGGGGCGCGAGATGCACAGGCTGCGTGACGGTCACTGCCCTGGATTGAGCAAAATCGGTCGTTTCAAACGTCAAGGTTGCCGTGCGCGTTTCGCCGCTGTTGTTTTCCTCCGTCACTCTTACCGTCACCGTTGCGTTGCCGCTGGCACCACCGTTCGGCGTGACGGCGCACCAGGTCGCGTCGCTGCTCGCGGTCCAATTCGCTTTTGAGAAGAGGGCAATGGTTTTTTCGGCGTCGGCAAATCCGGAATCGAAGTCGAGTCTTCGAGGGGTGAGGGCGAAAAACAAAAGCTCCGTGGCGCTTGCGGGTTTACGAAAGTAGCCGTCTCCGGCAGTCACGATTCCGGCTACATCCAGATCTCCGCCAACGGTAGTGTCGTGCGTCGTATACAGATTCCGACTCGTCAGCGGCTCGAACAGCACGCCCAACGGCTCCAGCGTTTCGACGGCTCCTTGTTCGGAGAACCCGACAAAGCCCAACGCCACAAAATGATGCTCGACCCCTTCTGCCGGTTTGGCTACACCCGCCTCCCAGTTTTCGACTTCTCCATCCCTGACGAGGATCGACCAGTAATCTCCGTCCCGGTAAAACCCGGTCGAACACCCAAGGGTAATGCCCAACTCTTCTTTGAGCGCCTCTTTGACATCCTCATCATCCAGGGAGAAAACGCCATCCCAACGGCGTATCCTGAGCTTGCGCATTTGCTTGGGATCTTCAAGCGTTTCGCCGAACACTGCCTGATCCATCCACTCGTGCGTGTCGGCAATTCTAAAAACCCCCTTGTCGAAATCGTTGCCTTTTTTCGTCATGTCGATCATGAGCCTGAGCCTCGATCCGTCCGAATTCATTTGGCCCGGAATCGACATTTCTATCCATTTAGCATTTTTGAAGGCGTTTCGCGCTTCCTCGCTGTCATTCTTCAATTCGAAAAAGCCTTCCACGATGACGACTTCGGCGCATATGGAAGCATTGTTGCGTGCCCATTTGAAAAAGGGCTTCGCGCTCAGTTCGTCATCCTGGTGAACTTCGATGCGATAAAGGCGGCTATCCCTGGTCTTGACCTTCAGGGTTTTGGAATCGGCGGTGTCGGGCGCGATCAGCAGCGTTCCCGTACTCAAGCGTCGTTCCCAGTCTTCAGTGGGTTCCGGCCAGTGGCCTTTCAGGTAGGTTGCCTTATTCGATGGTGTTTCGTCGCCGAGCCTCCGGTAGCGAATACACCACTCGGTTTTGAGACGCACCGCCGTTTCCAGACCCAGCGCAGGGTCGATGAGGTTTTCATCCTCGATGGCGTCGACCTCGCGCGCCCAGGCGTCGAGGTAGTAGAGGAAATTTCCGCCGACAGGCTGTCCGTCGGCATTCTTCGGACTGCCCAACTTGACCGATCCCGTGTTTTCGTTTTCGATCATCAGCCCGTCGACGTAGTAAACGCCGCCGGACGCCAGGGTCAAAGTGCCCCCGACTACCTTTAACTCCATCCTCTTGCCTTCCGGCATGGCGCTACGACCTACCAGGTCGCGGGTGAGGGAGGCGTTGCGGCGCTCGGCTATCTGCGCCTGCTCATTCCAGTCCGAATCGAGCTGCAAGCGGCCTTGCTGCGACAGCACGGCACTGTAACGTTTTTTCCGGTCAAAGCTGAAACGGCTGAAATCACCTTTCATTTTCATTCACCTTGAGAGTTGTTCGGGTCGCTTCGCCCATGTGGGGCGAGGGTGTATGCTGTTTTCATTCGAGCGTGATTTTTCGGATGCAGTGGTTGTAACGCTCCACTACGTAGAGGTTGCGTGAAGTCCCTGAAACTTCCAAGGCGATACCGATAGGCGAATTGAACCGTGCGCTTGCTCCCGGCCCGTTGACAAGGCCAGCCGTGCCGGTGCCCGTTACCGTGCTGACCACGCCATCCGGCGTTATCCTCCGGATGCAGTGGTTACCAAAGTCCGTTACATAGAAATCGCCTGAAGAAGGCTCGATGGCAATGCCTCTGGGTTGATTGAACCGCGCGTCCGTTCCCGCATCATCGACATGGCCAAACGTGCCCGTGCCTGCGGTAGTGGCGACGCCGCCCGCAAACGTACTGACCACGCCGTTCGGCGTCACTTTTCGGATACAGTGGTTGCCCGTGTCCGCTACATAGAAGTCGCCTTTAGCGTCTATGACGATGCCCCAAAGCTCCCCGAATCGCGCATTCGTTCCCGTGCCGTTGACATAGCCTCGTGTGTTGGTGCCCACGAAAGTGGTGACCGCATTGCCCACCAGCCTCCGGATGCAAAAGTTGCTCCATTCCGCTATGTAGAGACCTGAAGTGCTCAAGACGATACCTGTCGGGGTGTAAAACCTTGCGGCTGCCCCCGAGGCGTTGACAAAGCCGCTAGTGGCGCTACCCGCTAGAATGGCGGCAAAGCCTATCGGCTCCATCCCCCAAATACTTCCGCCGCCGCAACTCACAAATACTTGATTTGAGTGGTTTATAGCAATGCCGTCAGGCTGGTGAAGCTGTACTTGCGTTCCTGTGCCAGCGACATGGCCCGCCAAACCGCTGCCCACAAAAGTGCTGACCTCGCCCTGCGGCGTAATCTTCCGAATGCGGTGGTTGCTCCGATCCCCCACAAAGAGGTTGCCTGAAGCGTCTATGGCGATGCCGTGAGGGTCGTTAAATCGCGCAGTCGTTCCCTGGCCGTTGACAAAACCTGACCCTGACCCTTCACCGGTGTTGACTTGCGAAAACGTGCCGTTGCCCGCAAGCGTGCTGACCGCCACAACTGTTGGCACATACTCGAACCGGTCAGCAGAAGTGGCGACCATGCGGTTCACCGTCACCGTTATCCTCCCGCTGCAATTCATGTTTTGGGGCACTGTCACCGTCAACTTCGTGTCGGTGGCATCCTCCACAACGGCTTGAATACCATTGAACATCACAACGTTGTCGGCTGGCGTCGGGCCGAAGTTCATGCCGGAAATGGTCACCGTACTACCGCGCGACGCTTCGGAAGGCGCGAAGCTGTTGATGCGGAGTGAGGCAGAATAGTCGTCAAACTCAATTCTTCGGATGCAGTGGTTTCCACGATCCGCTACATAGAGGAGGTGTTGTGAATCATCCAGGGCAATGCCGATGGGGTTATTAAACCGCGCGGTTAGTCCCCCCGTCGTGCTGTCGAGGTGCCCCGACGTGCCGCTGCCCGCAATCGTGCTGACCACGCCCTCCGGCGTCATCATCCGGATGCGATGGCCGGCATTGATCGAGTCGCCACCATTGTCCGTTATGTAGAAGTTGCCGAAAGCGTCTATAGTGATGCCTCTGGGATTTTGAAACCGTGCGTCCGTTCTCTTGCCGTTGACATGGCCTGGCGTGCCCGTGCGTTCGGTAGTGGCGACGGCACCCGCAAACGTACTGACCACGCCCTGCGGCGTTACCCTTCGGATGCAATGATTTTGATTGTCCGCTATGTAGATGTCGCCTGTAGCATCTATGGCAAGGGACGAAAGAGGTCGAAACAGCGCGTTCGTTCCTGTGCCGTCGGTAAAGCCTTCAGCGCCAGTAGTACTGCCCGCAAGCAAGCTGACTTTGCCCTGCGGCGTCACCTTCCGGACGCGGCGACCGGAGCTTTCCGTCACAATGAAGTTACCATCGGCGTCTATGGCGATACTCGTGGGGCCGGAAAACTGCGCGGCCGCTCCTGTGGCGTCGGTATGGCCTGCTGGGCCTGCCACGTCTGTGGTGCCGCCAGCAATCGTGCTGACCACCCAATTCAGCGTCTGCTCATCCCACGTTATCTTCCGGATGCGATTGCCGTAGCCTTCCGTCACAATGAAGTTGCCATCAGCGTCTATGGCGATGCCCTCTGGCCGATTGAACTGCGCGGCGTTCCACGCGCCGTTGCTATAGGCTCCAGTATTTGCGCCTGACGGGCCACTTCCGGCAAACGTGGTGACCACGCCCTGCGGCGTTATCTTCCGGACGCGGTGGTTACCCCATTCTCCCAGGTAGAGGTCGCCGGCAGCGTCTATGGCGATGTGGTGAGGAGATCTGAACAGGACGTTTGCCCCCGTGCCGTCGCGATAGCCTTCCTCCTGACGGGTACTGCCCGCAAGCGTGCTGACCGTCGTGACCGTCGGCATATAGCTGAACCTGCCCGCAGAGGTGGCGGTTTCGCTTCCCACCGTTACCGTTATGTGTCCGTTGCAACGCACGTCTTTGGGCACTGTCACGGTCAACCGCGTGGTGGTGGCGGTTTCCACGGCGACTTCGACATCATTCAATTTCACAACGTTGTCGGCTGGCGTCGGGCCGAAGTGCATGCCGAAAATGGTCAGCGTACTGCCGTGTTGCGCCACGGTGGGCGTGAAGCCGTTAATGCGAAATGCGTAATAATCGTCGTGGATTTTACGGATTCTGTGGTCGTTGTAGTCCGACACATAGAGGTAGCCCTTGGTGTCTACGGCGACGGCTGTGGGATTCTGGAACTGTGCGGTCGCTCCCGGGCCGTCGGCGAAGCCTTGTGCACTGCCCGCAATCGTGGTGACTTCGCCCGCCTGCGTTATTTTTCGGATGCGGCTGTTGTAAAAATCCGCCACGTAGAGGTTGCCTAAAGCGTCTATGGCGATGTCTGTAGGGCCGCCAAACCGTGCATCTGTTCCCATGCCGTCGGCGAAGGCTCTGCCGTTGTTGCCGCTGGCATTTATGCCATCACCCGCAATCGTGGTGACCACACCCGCCTGCGTTACCTTCCGGATGCAGTTATTGGTGTGATCCACTACATAGAGGTCGCCTAAAGCGTCTATGGTGATGCCCCAGGGATGAGCAAACCGTGCGGCCTCTCCTGTGCCGTCGGCAAAGCCTTGTTGTGGTGCGCTGCCCGCAATCGCGCTGCCCGCAATCGTGGTGACCACACCCTCCTGTGTTACCTTCCGAATGCGGTGGTTGTAATAGTCCGTCACATAGAGATTGCCGTCACCGTCTATGGCGATGCCATGAGGTTGATTGAACTGTTGTTGTTGGGGTGTGCTGCCAACAATCGTGCTGACATCGCCCTCCGGCGTTATCTTCCGAATGCTTTGATTGTATGTGTCCGTCACATAGAGGTTGTCATCGGTGTCTATGGTGATGCCGATAGGTGTGTTAAACCGTGCGTTCGTTCCCCTGCCATTGGAAAAGTCCGGTTCGCCGTTGCCAGCAAACGTACTGACCACGCCCTGCGGAGTTATCTTTCGGATTCGGTGGTTGTAGCGATCTGCCACGTAGAGGTTGCCTTTACTGTCTACGGCGATACAACAAGACTGATTGAACCGCGTGGCCGTTCCTGTGCCGTCTGCAAAACCGATTACGCCGCTGCCCGCAAACGTGTCGACCACGACTGCGTAGGTAAACCTGTCGGCAGAAGCGCATGTTCTGCTGCCCACCGTCACCGTTATCTTTCCGCTGCAATTCATGTTTTGGGGCACCGTCACCGTCAACTGCGTGGCGGTGGCGGTCTTCACCTCAGCTTTAACGCCATTCAACTCCACGACGTTTCTGTTAGCCGTCGGGTGGAAGTGGCTGCCGAAAATGTGCAGTGTGCTGCCGTGCGGCGCCTCAGCAGGCAGGAAGCCGCTGATGCGGGGCGTGGGAAGAAGCGCAGACTGTGTGACGGTTACCGTTCTAACGTGGTGGCGACCGTTGGAGGTGGTTGTATTGAACGTCAGGGTTGCCGAGCGCTCATGGTTGCTGTCGTTTTCATCTACACCCACCGTTACCGTTGTCTTGCCGTCTTGCTCGTCTGGCGTCACGGTACACCAAGTCGCATCGCTGCTCGCGCTCCAGGTCGAGTCCGGGAATTTCGAGTAAATGTCAAAGGTCTTTTCGTCGGGAATCCCTGAATCGAAGTCAAGGCGTCTGACGCCGAAAAACAGGAGCTCCGTGGCGTGTTCGTGCTCAATGAAGCTGCCGTCCCCGGCGGACAGAGTCCCGGTCACGGTCAGGTTTCCGGTCATGGCGGCACTGCCTTTCGTAGACAGATCCAGGTTCGTCAGCGACCGAAGCTCCGCGCTCAACAACTTCGGTTCTCCCGCAACCCCGCCGGAGAACGCGACAAAACCCAATGCCGCAAAATGATGCTCGACGCCATCTGCCGACTTGTCTACGCCAGCCTCCCAGCCCTCGATCTTTCCATCCCTGACGAGGATCGACCAGTAATCCCCGTCCCGACAAAATTGCTCGGCAGGATCGGTCGAATACCCAAGCGTAATGCCCAACTCCTTTTCAAGCGCGTCCCCGTCGTTCCAGGAGAAAATACCATCCCAAAGACATATTTTGAGATTAAACCCTTTCTCGCCCTCAATCGCTTCAAGTGTTTCTTCGAATACCGCCTGATCCATCCAGTCGGGTTTCGTGGCAATGCTTAAAATACCTTCATCAAACTGATTGCCATTTTTTGCCATGTCGATCATCAGCCCTGGCCCCGACATTTTGCCCGGAACCGACAGCTCTATCCATTTGGCGTTTTTAAATGTATTTTGAGTATATTCGTCGTTGTTTTTCAGTTCGAACGAGTTCTCTCCCCTGGCGATGACTTCGGCGCATACGCAAGCATTGTTGCGAGACCATTTGAAAAAATGCTCCGCGTTCGGGGCGTCGTCCTGATGAACCTCGATGCGATAAAGACGGTTGTCCCTGATCCTGGTCTTGAGGATTTTGGAGCCGGCAGGGTCGGACTCGATCCGCAGTTTTCCCGTGCTCAGGGGGCGTTCCCAATCGGCTGCGGGTTCCGGCCAATCGCCCTTCAGGTAGGTTGCCTCCAGATCCGGCGTTCTTGTAATCGGTTGGCAACGGACACGCCATTCGATTCTGAGACGCGCCGTCGTTTCCTGGCCCAGCGCAGGGTCGATGAGGTTTTCGTCCTCGATGGCATCGACTTCACGGGCCCAGGCGTCGAGGTAGTAGAGATAATCTCCGTCATCCGGAGTTTCCAGATTTGTCGGTTCCTCGTTTCCGTTCTCGATCAGCAGCCCGTCGATGTAGAAAATGCCGCCGGGAGCCAGGGTCAGGACGCCTTCTTCATCTACCTTCAACTCCATCTTGTTGCCTGCCGGCGTACCGCTGCGGCGACCCATCAACTCGCGGAAGAAGGAGGCGTTGCGGTGCTCGGCAGTCAGCACGTGCTCATTCCAGTCCGAATCGAGCTGCAAGCGGCCTTGCTGCATCAGCACGGCGCTGTAGCGCTTTTTCCGATCAAAGCTGAAGCGGCTGAAATCACCTTTCATTTTCATTCACCTTGAGAACTGTTTGAATCGCCCGTGCCGCGCGTGGCGGGGCAGGGGGAGTGGATGGTGACGGCCTCTTGCAAAGGCGCCTGCGCCAGGAAAGAAATGAGTCCGCTGGCGACATGTTTTCCGCCCTCCAGGCTCAAGTGCCCGCCGTCATTGGTCGGATGGCTGGCCCAGCAGATAGCCAGGGCAGGGGTGGTTTCGTCTGTGGAGAGCGTCGTCTCGCCCTTGTCGTCAACCGCTTCGATAGCCGCCAGATCGAACACCAGGGAGCCGTATTGCTTGCGCAGTTGCTCGTTGAAGGCGTGTTGGACTTTGTTGTTATCCGAGGAGTGAGGCGGATAGAGCGGGGCAGTGACGTGCACAAAGGTGACGCCGGGGTACGCTGTCTCAAGCGCGCTCAATGTGGCGACGTAGTCGCCGAACAGGCTGTCGACGTCGGTGTTGCCGTCGAAGTCTGCGTAGCAGAACTTCATGAACGCGATCTGGGCGCTGTTGCCGCCATCGTCCATCAATTTCACAAAGGCTTCGAGTTTTCCGAAGGGATCGCTGTTGTCGCCCACTTCGTTTTCAGTGATGCCTTTGGCGTTGGCCTGTTGAGCCATGACAATGGGAAAACTGCTTTCAAGCGCGCTGAGACCGGCGAGGATGTTTCCGCCCACGGATTTGTGCGCAAAGAAAACGGATCTGTTTTCAAGTTCCGCCAAGTCCTGGGCTGAGTAGGTGGTTTGAGTCCACGGAGCGCCGCTTGGTTTTTCGGGCTCTTCCTCGGATTCTTCCTCGGATTCTTCCTCAGATTCCTCCTCGGATTCCTCCTCGGATTCTTCCTCAGATTCTTCCTCGGATTCCTCCTCGGATTCTTCCTCGGATTCCTCCTCGGATTCCTCCTCGGATTCTTCCTCGGATTCTTCCTCAGATTCCTCCTCGGATTCCTCCTCGGATTCTTCCTCAGATTCCTCCTCGGATTCTTCCTCGGATTCTTCCTCAGATTCCTCCTCGGATTCCTCCTCGGTTTCTTCCTCGGATTCCTCCTCGGATTCTTCCTCGGATTCCTCCTCAGATTCTTCCTCGGATTCCTCCTCGGATTCCTCCTCAGATTCTTCCTCGGATTCCTCCTCGGATTCTTCCTCGGATTCCTCCTCGGATTCTTCCTCAGATTCCTCCTCGGATTCTTCCTCAGATTCCTCCTCGGATTCTTCCTCGGATTCTTCCTCAGATTCCTCCTCGGATTCCTCCTCGGATTCTTCCTCGGATTCCTCCTCGGATTCCTCCTCGGATTCTTCCTCGGATTCTTCCTCGGATTCTTCCTCGGATTCTTCCTCGGATTCTTCCTCAGATTCCTCCTCGGATTCTTCCTCAGATTCCTCCTCGGATTCCTCCTCGATTTCTTCAAGGTCTTCAGGATCTTCAAGGTTTCCTGAACCCGTGCCGGTATGATCGGTTTCAGGCAGGGTTGTGTCGGGTATGAGCGCGGCGCTCATGCCTACCGGCAGGTAATCTTCCAACTTCTGGATGACGGCTTCCCAGGCCAGCACGTAGCCGCGATGGTGAAAAGCGCCCATCTCACCACCGTCTTCAGCGCCATAGCGTATGAATTCATGCGACGTGGGGTGGATGACTCCACAACCCGGCTTGCCCCATTCCAGCGTGTAAAACACAGGCTTGACCGTTGTGTTTCCAACAATGCCGCTGAAGAGTTCCGCTCCCTCGGCAGTTGAGATGAGGGGGGCGGGGCTGGGAGAGTGAATGGTGACGGCGTCCTGCAAAGGCACCTGCGCCAGGAAAGAAATGAGCCCCCTGGCAATGTGTTCTCTGCCCGCCGCACCCAGATGGCCGCCCTGACCGCTCGGCGCTTCGGCCCAGCAGTCGGCCAGGGCAGGGCTGACGCCGTCTCTGGAAAACACCGCGTTGCCCGAGTCGTCCACCGCCTCGATGGCCGCCAGATCGAACACCAGAGCGCCATACCGTTCGCGCAACTTCTCGTTGAAGGCGATCTGAACCCTGTTGTGGTACGAAGAGTCGAAGGGATGAAGCGGCGCAGTGACGTGCACAAAGGTGATGGCCGGATACGTTATTTCAAGCGCACCCAACGCAGTGACGTAGTCGTCGAACAACGCATCAACGTCGGTGTTGACGCCGAAGTCGTCGTAGCAGAACTTCATGAACGCGATCTTGGCTCTGTTGCCGCCAGCATCCATCAGGCTCACAAAGGCATTGAGCTTTCCAAAGGGGTTGCCGTTGAGACCCAGCGCGTTTTCAGTGATGCCATTGGCGTTGGCATATTGCGCCCTCACGATGGGAAAACCGCTTTCAAGCGCCCTGAGACCGTCGAGAATGTTCTGACCCACAGAATTGTGCGCAAAGAAAACGGCCCTGTCCCTGAGTGTTGCCAGATCCTGAGCGGTGTACGTGGTCTGGGTCCATGCGTCGCCGCTTGGCTCGACAGGCTCGACTGGTTCCACCGGCTCCTCCGGCTCCTCCGGCTCGACAGGCTCCACCGGATCAACAGGTTCCACCGGATCAACAGGCTCGACAGGTTCCACCGGTTCGACAGGTTCCACCGGTTCGACAGGTTCTACCGGTTCGACGGGTTCTACCGGCTCCGTGCCCGTATTCCGCAAAGGCGCCTGTGCAAGGAAAGAAATGAGACCTCTGCCTACATGTTCTCCGCCCGCTGCGCTCAAGTGACCGCCCATGCCGGTCGGGGCAAGCGCCCAACAGTCGGCTAGGGCAGGGCTGACGCCGTCTCTGGAAAACACCGCATTGCCCGAGTCGTCCTCCGCTTCGATGACCGCCAGATCGAACACCAGGCTGCCATAGCGGGCGCGCAACTTCTCGTTGAAGGCGTGCGGAATTCTGTTGTGATAGGAGGAGTCGAACGGGTAGAGCGGCGCGGTAACGTGCGCAAAGGTGATGTTCGGATGTTTCGCTTCAAGCGCGTTCAACGTGCTCTCATAGTCGGCGAACAATGCGTCGGCGTCGGTGAGGGCGTCAAAGTCCGAGAAACTGAATTTCATGAACGCGATCTGGACTTCGTCGCCGCTGCTATCCATCAGGCTCGCAAAGGCGTCGAGTTTTCCAGCGGGATCGCTGATGAAGGCCAGTATGGTTTCAGTGATGCCTTTGGCGTTGGCCTGCTGGCTGCTCACTATGGGAAGACTGCTCTCAAGCGACCTGAGCCCGTTGATAATGGTCTGGCCCACCGCATTGTGCGCAAAGAAAACGGTTCTATCCTTGAGTCTTGCCAAATCCTGGGCCGTGTACGTGGTCTGGGTCCACGGACTGTCATTTGGCTCGATGGGATCGACGGGATCGACCGGATCAACCGGATCGACCGGATCAACCGGATCAACCGGATCAACCGGATCAACCGGATCAACCGGATCAACCGGATCAACCGGATCAACCGGATCAACCGGATCAACCGGATCAACCGGATCAACCGGATCAACCGGATCGACCGGATCGACCGGATCAACCGGATCGACTGGATCGACAGGATCGACAGGATCGACCGGATCAACCGGATCAACCGGATCGACCGGATCGACAGGATCGACGGGATCGACCGGATCAACCGGATCAACCGGATCAACCGGATCAACCGGATCAACAGGATCGACTGGATCGACCGGTTCTGTAGCGCCCGGATTGCTGGATGAAAGATTGCAGGCGACCTGGGCCCAAAGCTGCTGGATAGCCTCGATGCCTTCAGGAGATGGGTGCAAATCATCTTCGCTCAACAGCGAGAGGTTTTCTCTGAAATGCGTGTACAGGTCCGGCCCTGCGGGCAGGTTGAATTGTTTCGCCAATCTGTCGATAACTTCATTCAAGGATTGAATGTGGCTGTCCGGCACACTCTCACTGTTACTGTAGGGAATACGCGCAACGATGGGCTGTTTGCCGCTTGCTTTGAGCAGAGTCAGGATTGCGGTCAGGTTTTGCTCAAAATACGGGACGTTGCCAGCATCGTTGGTGCCGATGCCGACCGCCCAGAAATGGATGCCCTGGTTGTCGTCGATGGTTTGCTGAAGCCTTGCCAATATATGCCCCGAGTCCTCTCCGCCGATGCCGAAGCTGATCATGCTTGGGTAGCGGGCCGGGTCGGATGCGTGCACCCATTCGTTGAAGGGCCGTCCCATTCCGGGACGCCTCAGGAATGAATCTGCCGTGATGCTGTCGCCAATGAACCCCCATGTGTCGCTGGTAGTTCCCGGCGGACACCGGCTCAAGTCGTGAATGTCGATTTCGGTGATGCTCGAAGGGCCGCTTGTTATTTGAAAACGAATCCACCGTATGCCGTCGCCTTCGATGAGGTGCGCGCGCGCCGCCCATGGATTGCCCGATTCATCGACCACGGTATCCCAATCGCCGTCTTCTCCGTCGGTGGAATTCGATGAAACTTCGACTATGTAGCTGTCGGGAGCGCCGTATTGGGTCACGTTGTAGTCGTAGTTGAAGCTGGCCATCCACTGGAACAGGATGCGCGAGAGCGGCTGCGGCAGTTCAAAAACGACGTAAGTGTTCAGGGGAAGCTCAGGAACCCAGGCGCCCTCGTCCGCAGCGACACCGCCTATGTTGTCAACCAGATACAAAGGAGGATTGAAGCCCGGATCGAAGCCCGGAATGCTTTGAGGGGTCGCGGCGACGCGCGGAGTGGGTACGACTGCCATGTCGGGATCGACGGGATCGACGGGATCAACAGGATCGACGGGATCAACAGGATCGGTGTCGTAAAAACCGGCCTCGGATTGTTTGTAACCGGTAATGAGGCGAACGAGATTTCCTCCATCCGAGAGCGGGTTGGTTTGATCGGATCTCCCCGCGCCGAATGCCAGCAGAACACCGCCCATGCAAACGATTTCATCTACATGGGTCGGGTTCAGGAAATAATCGGCTCGGTTATCCTTGTATCCCCGCTCTTCTTGCGAGTCCAGGTCGGTGACGGGTTCGTTGGGGGAATTCGCATTGCCCACAGGAAGCTGCCACCAGATCAGGGGCTTATTGACAACCTTTCTCAGTTCCGTCACCCATTGGAAGTGTTGGGCAAAATTCGGCAAGCTCTGGTCTTCGTTCCACCAGCGAACGTCCGGATTGCCCTGTGAGTCCATGCGATCAAGCCGATAGTAGTCGGCGTCTCTGTCCAGCGCCTCGACAGCCAGGAAATCCGTTTCGGCTGCGCCCAGGGCGTTCAGGTAGTTCCCGTTGCGTTCCGCATGGGCGGTGATATCCAGGGCAGGGTCGCGATTGATGTTGACGTCGATCCCTGTGGCCCAGCTCGAGGCATGCAATCCGACCTTGGCATTGGGCGCATACTTTCTCACCATGGCGATGAGGCACTTCGAGAAACCGGCAAAGGTATCCTCGAAGCCCTCGCCATCCGTTGGATTGGCGGCGCGAACTGCAGCCGGGAGGTCGTCGGGAGATTGCGAATTGCGATGCTGGGCATAGCCCCAAAGATCAGGCTCTATATGCACGATGGCATGGTGATTTCCTATTTGCTGGAGCATGAAACGCCAGTCGTTGAAATAGCGCGTCAGGAATGAAACATCATTGGCCGGAGAGACTTGCGATTCCATGCGGGAAGTTTGGGCAAACGTGTAGTAGGTAATCATCGGCACCAGATGATTTCTCTCGGCGTCTGCCAGAAAATCTCTCAGGTATTGACCCGGCGGTAGGCTGTAATCCTGCCAGCATCCCCACCAACTGCCGTCCTCGGCGCTGCATTCCGACGGAACCTCGGGGCCGGCAAAGATGGCATCTGCCAGATAGAGATACCGGACATCCAGCAAATTGGGGTTTTGTCCAAAAAACGAATCACGGGCCATTGCGCCGATCATCAACCGATCCTTGGCAAAGTGCGCCAGGAAGGCTCTTTCGGCACTGGCTTCCGGTTCTTCCGTGCCGCCTGGTTCTTCCGTGCCGCCTGGCTCTTCCGTGCCGCCTGGCTCTTCCGTGCCACCCGGTTCTTCCGTGCCACCTGGCTCTTCCGTGCCACCCGGTTCTTCCGTGCCACCTGGCTCTTCCGTGCCACCTGGTTCTTCCGTGCCGCCTGGCTCTTCCGTGCCACCCGGTTCTTCCGTGCCGCCCGGCTCTTCCGTGCCGCCCGGCTCTTCCGTGCCGCCTGGCTCTTCCGTGCCACCCGGCTCTTCCGTGCCACCCGGTTCTTCCGTGCCGCCCGGTTCTTCCGAGCCTGTGGTGCTATTACCAATCACCAGCACGAGGCGGTTGCCGTTTTTTTCCAGAGAGTAGGGATAGCCGCCGATAGTGCTGTCGGGTGTTGTTTCGAGAGTTCCGGTCAGTGTGCCTGCCTCGATGAGAACGAACCGGTCTCCCTCTTTCAAGGTTGGGCCGTCGCCTTCGAGATACACGTTGATGAGCGCGCCGATGTTTGCCTTGTCGGCAACGGTCAAAATGACAATATCTTCGTCGCCCAGGGTTGTGGGCAGATAAAAATTCAGGATTTGAAAGTAATTCAGCTCACGCACGGTCAGGCCGACGCTATGGAGGTGCAGGGCGTTGCCATTGGAGGCGCCGCAGATGAACGCATAACCACCAAAGAGACCGGCAGCCGCTCCAAAGATTGGATTGCCGCTGACGATTACGACGTTGTTTGTGGCTTCGGCGCTACCATTGGCGGAGATGGCGCTTCCGCCCACGATATTCCCGTTCAGCGTACCGCCAAGGATGGTGACGCTGTTGCCTGCCGCTGTGGACGTAGTCGCGAGCGCTTTGAGGGCATTGCCGGATTTTGTTTTGGCGTACCCGCCGATCACCTGGCCGTTTACAGTGCCGCCGCTGATGATGACATGGTTGTCCTCAACCTTGGCAGTGCCATTTTTGAGCTTATGGCTCCCGCCGATGACATCGCCCCCCCGCTTGACACCTACGGTGCCGCCCTTGATGAGAACCTGGTTGTCGGTGACGGCATCCTTATCCAGGAGATTGATCGCGCCGAAAACGGCCTTCACTGTGCCGCTTTCGAGCGTGACGACGTTTTCTGAGAGACTGTTGCTTATACCGCTGTCGCTGCCTTCAGGCGCCAGAACCTTGAATGCCTTGATGGCGCGAATGTTTTGCAGTGTTGCGCCGGAATAGACAGGATCAGGCTCAGGCTCCGAGACGTCGGGGGCATTGAAGTCGAATGTTTTTTGAGCAATCCGGGAATAGCGGATACCGCCTTTCGGCAATTCTTTTCTGCGCGACGTGCGATAAAGTCCTTCCATGAAGATGCAATCGCTGGCTTCCAGGTATTCGGCAAACAGTTCGCCCAATACCGTGCAATATTCAAGCCGTACATGGCTGCCGGAGGCGTTGACGCTGTGCAGCAGGCAATCGTTGGCAATGAGGGCAGGGAGGTTCGAGTCGACGTCTGATGCGCCGATCTTGATTTTGTATGCCGCGAGTTTTTCAAGCGACAAACGTGTTCCTTTCGGAACGCTCAAGCTTCCGTTTTCATCTACAAAATTGATTTCCGAGAAATGGTATTGAATTGCTTCTTCCAGATTTTTTTTGCCTATGATCTGAATGGTTGTATCCACCTCCAGATCCTGTCTTTTGGAGAAACGCCAGATTTTTTTGCCATCTTCTTCGCCTTCTACTCTAAGCTCCATAAGCTCGCTTGGCGAGATCGAGCCATTCCCTGGTTCAAACCAGCTATCTATATTTTCATCGCCTTTCTTTTTCTTTTTTTTCCATTCGAAACTCACAACGTTCTTGTCGGCAAAAAAACCGGCATACGGCGACACATAAATCAATGCCGCAAGCGGATTCGCATGCCCATGAAGCCAGTCCGGTTTGCGTACATCCACGGAATGCGGGGCGGTATCACGGTGTCCGACAAAGTCGTCGGGTCTTGCAACATTTTTTGGGTTTTGGGGATTGCCAAGCCTGATCTGGTTGATCCTCACGAGGGGTGGCGGCACAGAGGGGCAGTCAATCTGCGCTGTGCGTGCAACCCGCTGCCAGCCTTCCTGTACGGACAGCTTTTCAAAACCCCCGATTCCTTTTGCAATTTCACCGATTGTCGGAAGTGTCCCCTTTGTCTGACGCCATGCAATGGCATGCATGATTTCTTCGCGTCTGCCATCAATATGAGGCGACAGCGTCGTTGCGCCGACCAACTGGGCAAAATAGGGCAGGAGCCAGTCCTGGCAGGTGTCCGGAAAGCAGTCTTTGTAACGCTGATCCAGGCTGTTATAGAGGGTATCGAGCAATTCGCCACAACTGTCGAGATAGCCCGCCAGATGACCTTTGTTTTCTTCCCGATCATCGCGCGTGCGGTAGACTTCCGGCAATGCCTCGTAGAGCGCGCGGCCAAAACGGCTTTTAATCGTGACGTTCATTACTGCGTTTCCTCCGCTTTTTCTACTGTCAGAAGGATGCTTTCATCGGGATCGGGATCCTTCTCCTTGATATAAAGGACTCCATGCCTGTTTGGCTTCAGGAACTGTATTTCGGGTTTCTCGCTGTCATCGCCTGTATCCGATGACGCGGCCGAATCGATCAACTTGCAGTTGGAATATTCGACGCCACGCACCGCTTCAACGCATTGGTAGATGTCGCTCAGGTAAACCGGCGCGCCGATGGTGCGATTCTTGAGCGCAAAGCGTTCGATCAACGCTTTGCGGACTTCCGCCTGGACATCATCCACATCGAAACGTTGGGTGTTGATGCCGAGGACGATCTCAAGCATCAGGGGTTCGGACTCGAAGTGTTTCAAATCGACACGCACGCCGGGGATCGCGCGCGCCAGCAGGTATTCCTTGAGCTCATCGTGCGGATCGGACGCCAATTCTTCACCCCATGCGGGCACGATGGTGACGCATATGCTTCGTTCTCTGCCCGATGATGTCTGTATGGCGTAAGCATCCCATATCTCGGGTCGGCTCGCTGCCAGCGCCGCAAAATCGACGGTCGACACCGCGCGTTGCATCGTCAACAGGCTCGCGGGGGCGCTACGCCGCAACGAGGTGACGGATTCCTTGTCATTGCCGCCCGTAGAGGAAAAAGGTTGTTCGATGGATTCGACGCGCGGATGGGGTTGGGCCGGTTTTTTGAATGACCCGGCCTCGATCCTGCTGCCTGCTTCTCCCGATCCACGACGCCAGGCGATGCGGACGTTGTTTTCTCCGGTGGGCAACCGGCGGCCGTTGACGCCGTCGCCGAACAGGATGCGAAGATCTCCTTCTTCGGTCATCCTGACTACGTAGTGAGGATCGGCGGCCTGGGATTGATTGAACCGTGGCACCTGCATCCAGGTCTCGACGCCGTCGACGACGATGCTGATATCGGCCCCAAAGCCGGAGTCCTGCAACGGGTCGGGGACGAAAGAGACATCGGATATGGGAAACAGGAATTCCTGGTTGGAGAGCGCCGCATTGCCGCTGCCCAGGATTTTTTCCGGCTGCGCTTCTCCATGACCGGCCTGCACGACATTGGCCCTGATGACCGTTCTGCCTATCGTGTATCCGCTGGGCAGGGGATCAACCAGTGTGATGACGGTGCCGTTTCCCCCGTCCAAGTTGTCTATCGACTTCACCTTCGTCAGATGACTTCGCTTGGACTCGGGGGGTTCCTGCTCGATTACAATGAGTCTGTCCGGCTTGAGATTCGCGGCTTCCACGTATTCAAGCGTTAGCGAACCGATACTATCAGCGCCCTCCGGGCCAATATTGTTGCCACCTTCCGAGTCGCTATTGCCACCGCTTCCACCGCTCCCTGAAATCTTTCCTTCGTTTACGTCGGATTCTTTCAGGCGAAGCTGTTCCTTGAATTTTCCGGAAACAGTCGTTTGGCTACGTATGAAGTTTTTATTTTCTTCAAGCGAGCACCAGCCGTAAACATGCAGATCGGATCGTCCTTCTTTCCCTGTCGTTGCATTTACACTTCGAACGCGCGCCGAAATGAGGTTCGAGCCGCACTTGACAACACATAAATCAGTGCTGCCAATACGATTGACAGTTTCGACCTCCAATTTCAGTGATTCATTGGCCATGTCGATGAAACTGTCTATTTCCCATTTCCATTGACTTTCGCTAGGTGGCAGCCAGATTTGATCTATCTCAGCCATGGTCAGATCAATCTTTTTTTCCGTAGCCTCAGCCGGATCTTTTTCGTTAAAACTAAGAGTAAGGCTGCTGTATCGAACATTTGGATATGATATCTTGTCAACTTCCATGTTAGCTACTTTGACTTCAGAGATCTTGATTCTATAAAAAACTTCCGCCGCGCAGACAAGAATGTCAGCATTCTTGAGCTCAGACTTATCGCCCCAGAACGTAATCTCCTCACTGCCAGAGGACGCAGTAGTGAGAATAAATTCACTCCCACTTATTTTTCTTAGGTTTTTTTCAATTTCTTCTTTAGTATTCAGGTCTTGGGGAGATGTTGGTATCGTTTTTCCGGTAACCTTTTCCAATACTTTCAACTCACCAACATAATCAGTCGCTTCAGACAATTTCCAGGATTCCAGAAGATTTGAATCGGCTTCCAGATTGATCCTTTTGCCTTTCACATCTACATATGAAACGCATCCGTAATAACCTGTTTGAATGTTCCCTGTTTGGATGTTTTTTCTAAAAACGTAAACGTAATCTCCTTCTTTTATGATTGCCTCACCCGATGATGAAACAGGCTCTTCTTTTAAATAGAGGCTTGAATTTCCCGGTTTCAACGTCTGCTCTATTACAGGCCCAAAAACCTCCAGCGTCTCAAGCGGTTTGAGATGGACGATCACATCACTTCGGGAGCCTAAAACTGTGTCTGCAGGAAGGTCGAGTTTCAGTTCGGTGCTCTCATTCCCAATATCGGGGTTTTCCTTCAGCAAACATGGTAACATGCCATTTTCATTTTCAATGATTACAGGATCGCCCTTCTTCAAACCTTCGACGATGCCATCCAGGGTGAGCGTGTCGCCTGTGACGGTTTCCTGGACACGATCCCAGCCCTTCAACCGTAGAACATTGAGAGCCGGATCGATCTCGATATCTTTCAGGGTTTCGAAGACGACCGGACTTCTGCCTTCCGGCGTGTGCTTGACTTGCAGGCCGCGAGCGACAAGGCCGCTTTTTTCGGGCTTCGCGTTCAGGATCAGATGCGTTACCGCAGAATCCGGGGGGGTGGGATGGTAGTCCAGCCCGTGGACGAGGCGGCGCACGTTTTCCCACTGGGTGGCCGTGCCGAGATAGCCCTCGTTGGCGTAGGCATCGAGATGCTCCGTCAGCACGTGCGCCCCGCGCGCAAAACTGCGAACTATCTCCAGCGCAACGCTGCCGCGTTTGTCATTGAGACTCAGGTAACTGTTGAGCGCATGCAGATGATCCTCGCCGAACAGGTCGAGGTACTCCGCGAATTCTTCCTTCCTGTTTTCGGGATCGATCCCAAGCAATTCCCTGTCCCAGCCCGTGAGACGGTCGAACAGTTCCCGGCGCAACGCTTCGAGATAGGTTGCGGCATTGCCGTCCACATAACGGAACCGTTTCAGGCCCGCGCGATTCCAGCGTGTCAGGTCAGACTTCACGTTGCTCTCCGATATGCGTGATATTGAGTACGAGTTTCATCCCTTCAGTCCCCCGCTGCATTCGATTACCAGCACGCCACGTTCGAGGGCTTTCGGATCGTTGTCGCAAACGGCGACTTCGACGCCTTCCAGCACGATGCGGTTTTCGGGTTGCCGGGAATCGCTGTCGGATCGCTTGAAGGTTTTTACCGCGACGCTCTCGATGCCTTCGAGCTGCATGACTGCCTGGATGACATCGCCCCGGTTCAGATCGGTGCCGAAGCTCAAGCGTCCTATTTCAAAGAAGCCGCCTTCCTGCGCGTTGAAGATGGTGCGGACAGCCTGAAGCACCTCGGAATGGTAATACTGGGGCGCGACGGTAATATCGAGCCGGATATCGACTCCGACGCGGACGGCTTCTCCAAACAGGATTTCCTGCCCCGCCATACGCCTCGAATCCGCCCATGCCATGAGGGAGTCGATGACGCGAATCTCCCTGGAATTTTCATCGGTAATCTTCAGCAAACCATGTTGTTCATGAAACGCCTTGATCGGTTCCAGGAACCCGGACTCCGCGATGCTGCTGTCCAGACTTTTCCAGCCCCACAGGATGACGGTGACCAGGATGCAGTGCCAACTGCCGTTCCAGCAGGTCGTCGAAACGGCGCGACGCACGAGCGGGTGCATCTGCGCAGTTTCCGCAGTGTCGTCGACGCTGACCATGCGGCGCTGCTGACGCACCGATTTCGGGCCTGCCCGGCGCGCCGCTTCCATCAATACCGGGTTCTGGGACCACTTCTTCCAGTCGGGGGTCTCATAGCCGATCAGACTCAGCAGGCGGTGCACGGATTCGGGGCGGCGAGCCGTTTCGAGATAGGCCTCGGCCGTTACGCGATCCAGCATGTCCGAGAGTTGATCCAGCGCCCAGGACAGCACTTCGACCAGGACGACTTCCAGGTCGGCAGGCGTCCAGCGCGAGCGTTCAGGGAAACGCGCCGCCAGCTCTTCGAGCATGGCCATGCGAAAGCCGTCGAAGTCGCGGGCCTCCCAGACGAAGTCGTCGCCTATCCGAGGTAACGATAAAGGCATAATCGCCGTGCGGGTGCCGCAATCCAGCCTGTCCGCAACGCCGATCGGCGAATGGAATGTCAAGTCGAGCTTCAGGGCGCCGGCCATGTCAGCTTCCTCCAGGAACCGAGAACGTGTGTTCTTCGTGCAGCCCGACGCGCGCCAGCGTGTAGGCGATCGAGATGTTCAGTTTTTCGCCTTCGCCCGTGACGCCAGCCTCCAGGGTGCTTGGATCCACCTCGCCTTGCAGGGCTTCCGCCAGGGATGAAATCAGCCGGTTTTCCGTGGCGTTCCAGAGCGCCGAGGAGTTTGGCTCGAAGACCAGTTGCATTACGCCTACGCCGAAATGGGGGCGAAAGACGCGCTCGCCGGGCGCCGTCATCAATACCTGCTCGATCTGTGAGCGCACATGCGCGGCACGCTGGCTAAGCTCCGGGCCGTCGTCGCCTATCTGAAAAGGAAATTTCAGGAAAGTGGGATCGGGAAGTTTTGGCATGTTCGTTCCCCTCAGGTCGCCGTGACTTTGGTGGTAAGCATCGGTGGCATCATTGGTACAACAGGTATAGAGGGAGGGCCGAGTCCCGCAGTAGGATGCATATGATTATTGAATATATCCATGAAACTCTCTTTGATGAACTTCATTCCACCTTCGGTTCCCAGCATGACATCGCCCTGGATGAGAATCTTGTTCCCCTTGATGGTTATGCCGGAAGAATCCATTACGATCTTGTTGCCGTTTTTGTCTACGACAGAAATGCCGTTGTCATTCATGATAAGTTGGTTCTGGTTCGCGTCTTCAACAATGATTGTTTTATCTTCGGCATCGAGCGTAATGTTTGCGCCGGACGAGTCCTGTAAAACGAGGCTGCCGTCTTCATTGATACTGATTTCCGCTTCGCTTGGATGAAAGAGCCGAAAGGTTTCTTCACCCTCTTTATCGTCGAACTGCATGACGTGCCCCGAAGGCGTTCGGAATACTCGTGTGGTGGGCGGCTCTCCCTTTTCCTTGACCGCTTCTTCCGGCACGTTCGCTTCCTGATCCCAGAAAACGCCCGTCCAGATCGGGCGACTGAGGTCGCCTGCTTCAAACTCGGCCCAGACATTCGCGTCTTTTTCGGGAACGGCAAACCAGCCGTAGGACGGCCCGCCGCCGAACGGAAAGCAGGGCATTGCCCACGCCTCCAGGTTGCCCACAGAAGGAATACGCAGGAGCAGCCGTCCGAGCCGTTGCCCGTCCAGTAGCTTCCCGTCCTCATTGTCGATGACGGTAGCGCGGTATTTACCGAAGTATTTGTCGTCGGAACTTTCTTCGGCCTGGCTATCGGTCGTTTCGTCGTACATCGTTACCTCGAGTTCACTAGAAACAATGTTTTCTTCGGGTCGGCAAACAAGCTTGTCAAACCCGCGCTCTTACTTTTGACGGCGTTACGAACCAACCGAAATGTCTGACGGTAGCCGTCGGTGGAAAAATGGTGCTTGACCTCATCGACATACCAGAGGCCGTCGTAAGTGCTGCCGGCGCCATTCACCGTGACCGTGCGGTTCGTCTCCAGCACATGGCCGTATGCCGAGCCGTCCAGTTCGCCGGTTGCGCGAATTTTCCATGCGGCTTCATTCGCTATGGCTTGCGCGCGCGCCTTGCGCTCGGCAAGCGTTGCGCCTCGCGGCAGTGGAATGCGCCACATGAAGTCGGAGAGTCCCTTGTTCTTGCTGTTTGCCGGGGTCTCGCCCAGCAGCGCGTAAATGCTCTCGCAAACCTCTTCGGTGGTCTCGCCACAAGGCTCCGACACATCGACAAAGTTGATGCTGTCGGGAATGTGACCATCGTGAGATACGGAAAAGTTATGGCAATTGCTTGCCATGCCGGCATAGATCAGAATCACGGGCTGTGGATCGCCTTCCAGTTTCGGCTCTCCAAAGTAGGGCTCGCCTTTGCGGATATAAAATTCGTAGCCATTGAGCGTGGCCCGGTCTTTGATGAGGTGTATCGGTCTGCCGTCGAACTGAAGAGCGGTGAAGGGCATGCCCGCCCCGATCTTGTCCGGTACGATTTTCATCTTGCTGGCTTTCCCCTGGGGGCTGCCCTCCCAATGGTCTCTCAAAAGCTCCTTGACCAGTTCCATGTCCGTATATGGCCCATCGTCCTCCTTATATGATAATTTAATATGTTTTCGGTCGAGTAGAATGGTTTCGTCCTGGCCTGTGACCCTGACGCTCGCGTTCATGTCATTAGGATAGTCCGCCTTGACATCCCGTATGAAACCGCGCATAATTTCTTCTTTTTTACTGCCAAAATCCGCTTCTATGGTGATCCTGTTCCACGGCTCGAACAGGCCGGAATCCTGGATGTTCCACTCGCCTTTTTCATCGCGCACGGAGGCGAAGGTCAGGGTACAGATCGCCGCGTTCTTCCGGCTGGTCTCGACGCTCACCTGCTCCAGGTAGCGATAGAACTTGGCAATTTCATCACCATTTATCTTGATGATGCATCTGGCAGGCTGCCGCTGTTTTCCACTTATTCCGAACATGGCTTACTCGCTGGCACCCGGTATCAGGAGTGTTTTCCCGGCAGCTTCCCGCTCGCGACCCGCTTCCGGTTCGATGAAAAGATCGACGGCGCACAGGACTTCGGGATTCGCGTCCAGGATGCGCCACCACAAGTCGCTGTCGTTGTAGTAATTGAACGAGAGGGTGTCGATGCGATCCCATTGTTTGAGCTCGTATTCGACAATGCCGGTGGCCGAGCCGATATCCCGTGGACGAATGCCGGGAAACGGGACGGGGAGCCCCGGCTCTGCCGCAAAATAACTCGAATCCTTGTAGCGAGACTGTCTGGACATTTGTTACTCCTCACAGACGGGGAAAAGAGTTCGGAACCACATTAAATAAGGCGTTGGCCGCCATCGACGCAGAGCGGCGTATGGCTTCCGTGATATAGAAAGGATTCTCGCTTTCGATGACTTGCAGATCCAACGACACCTCTGCGCGATAGGGAATCAGCGTCGGTAGAAATTGTTTAGTCTCGATCTGCGCCCTGGTCATGAAAACAGGCAATATGTGTACGCCCCACTTGAATATCAGTACAGAGAGCGCCTGGTATTGCGGAAAGCTTTTTTCGTTGTTTGCGCCCAGCGCAGAGAGCACCGCTGCGCCCGGAGGCTGTTGCGATTTCGGCTCCATCATGGAGCGGAGCACGTCGAGCTCGGGCTGTATGCCTACGGCGCTGGCGATCTTATCACCGGCATTCATGCGGTCGGTAGCGTCGATCAGGATCTTGAAGTTGAGGGTTTCCGGCTGCACACTGATGCCTTGCACTGCCCGCAGGGCTTCCGAAGGCGTCTGGAAATCGTAGCCGCCACGCATTCCAGGCAAACCGCCCATCTTGGTTGAGACAGTGCGTGTGCGTGTAATGCTGGAAGGGTTGAACTCGAAGTCAAGCATCAGCAATCCGCTGGTGAGACCGTACTCGAATATCGTTCCACGCGTGACCCTGAAGACGGAGTAGGCAGTCTCCTTAAACTTTGGATTCAATTTTGCCTCCCTTCGATTCCTCGCAGAATTGCGGCAACCACCTTTTGCGCAATGGCGCCGTCTCCTTCATTCCCGGAAACGGAGACGGGCGGCAATTGCAGTCTGTCGATGTTAATGTCATTGTTCCATTGTTGGCGGCCTAGCTCCGTGCCGATTTGCTGCGAAATCGCGCTTGCTCGCGATTCGAACCCCTGGGGCAGGCGCAAACTCAAATTGTCGACTTTGATCGTCATGCATCCTCCGGCAAATGATTCATCAGGCTGCCCAGGTTTCGCTTGATGCGCTCCCGGCCGTCTTTGCCGAGTTCGGCCCAAACGGCGCGCGCGATTCTCGCGAGGTCGACTTCGCCCTCTTCACCGGCGGCGAGGTAGGCTGCGTGCAGCGCGGCATTGCGTATCTGTCCGCCCGTCAGGACGACGGCGTCGCCCAGCATTCGATGATCGACTTCCGGCGCCAGCGGCGCTTTGGGCGGGATGTGTTGCTTCCAGATCCGGGCGCGGGCGTCCGCGTCCGGTCTCGGAAAATCGACGACGACCTGAAAACGCCTCGCAAAGGCCGAGTCGATGGCGTCCCGCAGGTTGGTGGTCAGGATGCAGGGGCCCTGGTGGCGTTCCATGCGCGCCAGCAGGTGGCTGACTTCCATGTTGGCGTAGCGATCCCGCGCTTCCTTGACTTCTCCGCGCTTGCCGAACAGGGCGTCGGCTTCGTCGAACAGCAGTACCATGGGCTCGCCATGCGTGCTGTCGAACAACATGTTGAGATTCTTTTCGGTCTCGCCGATGTATTTGCTGACCAGCAAACCCAGGTCGACGCGGTAAAGCGGCCAGTCCAGCGCATGCGCAAGCGCCTCGGCCGCGTAGCTCTTGCCCGTGCCGGACGGGCCGCTGAACAGAGCCACCGGCCCGCCCCAGATCTTTGCGCCCCACTGGCCGACGACCACGTCGTGGCAACGAATCCACATCAGGTATTCGCGCAGGGCCTGGAGGCACTTTTCCGGCAATATCAGGTCTTCCATCGTGGCGGTCACGGGCATTTCGATTGCGCCTTTCGGCGCAGTCCGGGCGGCTTTCCAGCCCAGCAGTTCGGAACGCGCCTTGGAAGTTGCGCGCAGAGGCGCGTAGATGTCGCCGTTGATGCCCTCGATCAGACCGTGCCGCGCCAGGGGCGCTCGTCCGTCGAGGCGTTGGTGAAGGACGCTGATGGCGTGTTGATCCAGCCCCAACATCTCACCGATCAACGCCGCGCTGGGATGCACGGAAGTGCCGGACTGCAACATCTGGAACGTCCAGCCGAGACGCGGTTCGGCGTCCGGCGCCAGCGTGAAGGCCAGCACGTCGCTATCCAGCGGCTCCAGCCCATAGCGCGACGCCATGCCGCGCCAGACGCCGTTGTCGCGCGCGGCGTCGACCTGTTGCTGTATCCGGGCCAGTTCCTCGATTTTCTTTTCGTCAACGGATTGACCACGCCGCGACTCGGCCAGACAGTTTGCCAACCTGTCTATCCTCGCCCATTCACAGGCCATCGCGGTGGCGGTCGTGGCGTTCATGGGCCGAGCTCTACCGTAATCAGCACGGGATTGCTGGTCAGCGTCAGCGGCGATCCCCCTTCTCTATTTAACGATCGGGTCGCGCGCAACAAAGCTTGTCCTTTATGGCCAAGCTTGGGCAGATCTATTGAAACTGCCAACGCACTCAACGAGCCCGTATCTTCCGGCAATGAAGAAGCTTTCGGCTGACTGCTTCCTCCATCCAGCCCCGTTTTCCAGCTTCGTGTAGCGTGATCCAGGACTTCCGAGGCTTCCTCGGCTTCCAAGACTTCCCAGACAAGATTCACTTCGGTTTCCGGGTCGCCCAATACGATCAGGGATACCGACGTAGTGCTTACCGGAAACTCTGTCAGAGTATAGGTTGGAGCCCCTGTTTCATCCAAAAAGCATATATGTGGCGACCAGTCGGGACGTTCCGTATCGATCTGAACGAAGGGTACCTGCGGTGTGAAACTGCTTTCTCTTTTGACATGTTCGGGTCTTGTTCCCGTTACCTCTTCTATTTCGTCGAGCAATTCTTTGCTCAACTTTTCCGTCGACCTGGCTTCCAGAGAAACGCTGCTCACTCTGGGGCCGGGGCCGGGGCGAGAGGCCAGCGGAAGCGGCAGCAACGCAAACTCGTAGCCCAACGACAGTCGGTAGGGCGTCTGGCTCTGTGTCGCCCACAGATGATTGATGTCTTCCAATGAGAACGGCGTTGGCACGACTTGCAGGTGCGCGACCGCGACGCCATCCACCACGTTACCGTTCTTGACAACCTTGCCATTCTTGACAACATCGCCATCCGAATCCAGTTTCAGGATGGGATGGCGGTGAAAGTAATCCAGAACGACCCCGATCAGTTTCAGTTCCGTGTCGCCCGACATGATGTCGCCTGAACGCCCACACAGCGCGGAAATCAAACAAAACGCATTCAGGTAAAGGGGATCTTTCGATGTCGTATCCGTCGAGAAGGCGCTGTAGCCTATCCGGTAGAAGAAAACACTCAAATAATTTTCGTCTCCCGACGCCGCGTTGTCCTCCTGCTGCTTTGCGGTCTCGTGCGGTGAGCCGATCACTATCTGAGTCAGATCATTAAGAGAAGAGTCTGCCTTTTTCAATGCTTCTTGCAACAGAGACTGGACAGCTTTCGCAAGTAATTTGAGAGACATCGTTCAGAGCCTCCGCTGGTAATAACGACCTGGATCTCGTGTAAATCCAGTGTTTTGTGAAGAACTCCGTTGCACGACCGGCGTCGATTCGACAATGACTTCAATCGTTCCGATTTGGACCTGGGGTTCTCTTTTCTCGCGCGTTGGTGAGGGAGGAGAGGGGGCGTCGGCCGAAAACAATCCAAGCGCCTCTTTGGCCTGCCGGATCGAGGCGGCTGTAATCGTTGCGTCGCTCTGCTGCGCGACGGCTTCCCGTGTCATTGCCGCCTGGGTTTTTGTCAATCCGTGACGGGGGAGGGCGGGGATTGCGTCCGGCCCGTGCTCCAACGACGCATCGACGGGCGGATTCGGGCTTGCCTGCGGGTGCTGTGTAGGTTGGGGTGAGCTTGCGAACCCCAACATTGGGCGTTCGGTATGCGCAGAATCAGTTTTTTGCTCGAATGCTCCGCTCACACGTTGGGGTTCGCGATGCTCACCCCAACCTACGCGTGCTTCGGGTTCGGTATGCGTAGCCTGTGTAGGTTGGGGTGAGCTTGCGAACCCCAACGTTGGGCGTTCGGTATGCGCAGAATCAGTTTTTTGCTCGAATGCTCCGTCCACACGTTGGGGTTTGCGATGCTCATCCCAACCTACACGTGCTTCGGGTTCGGTATGCGTAGCCTGTGTAGGTTGGGATGAGCTTGCGAACCCCAACGTTGGGCGTTCGGTATGCGCGGAATCTGTTTTTTGCTCAAATGCTTCGCCCACACGTTGGGGTTCACGATGCTCACCCCAACCTACACGTTCGAGCGTTGCTTTTCGTGGAACAGGTTCGGATTTCGAAATGACCTGCTCATCATGTTTCGAGACAGGCGGCGCGGCGACATCGGGCGTAGCGTCAGACAGCGTCTGGATGCCGGGCGTCGGCGTTTCGAGGCGCAACGACGTGGCAAACGCATCCGGCGTGTCGACGGGTTCTGCCGACATCAGTTCGACCGGATTCTCTGCCACGCGCTCCACGGGCCGTCCGAGACTTTGCCTGTTGCGATTTCCGTCACTGATAAAACCCTGAAAAAAGCTCATTTGCCTCATCCATCGAGCACTGCTCGAAACCCGGCAGGCCGCGCCTGCCGACGTTCAATCAAAAACATCATCCTGCGCGACTACGTAACGACATTCCTGCCACGTTCGATCAACCTCAGATAAAGCCGTCTGCGCTCGCGGGACAGGGAAAGAATCTCCCGCTCGCTCCAGTGGTACGCGCTTGCCAGCATGTGCACTTCCTGGAACAGGGTTTCGTGCCTCACGGCGGAATACGGGTCGATCTCCACCTGCTGCGGCTGCCCGCACTCCGGGCAGGCCGTGGCAAGCACCGTGCCCACATACGGCGAGACCTCGTCGAGCGCCTCCTCGATTCTCTGCAAGGCATCGGCGTCGAGCCTGTCGGCGTAACCCGCAGGAACCGCTTTGCCGTTGACCGACAGCAGACAGGCGGACAGCAACAGCGTGGCCGCCTCATCCCCATCGAGCCCCGCAATACGCTCCTGATCCGCGCCGTTGGGCAGCCGTAGCCGCAGCCTGTCCTCACCCAGATCCAGTTCGACGAACGGAAAACCCTCTCCTGCGGCCTTTACCGGCAATTGCCTGGGATCGAGATACAGATCGAAGGGCTGGCCGCAATCGCCGCAATGGCTCTTCAACCAGTAGCCGCCCCCTTGCAGCGCGTGCGCAAGACTGAGCATCAGCCACTGCCGATCCGCAATTGCCAGCGTTGCCGCCTGTTCCGGCGCGGCAGCCTTGCCGCCGAGGCTCAGCAGCGCCGCGCCCAGAATATTGCTGACAACGGCCGGGAGGTTCGACCCGTCGGTCATTGCCGTACTGACTCGCTCTTCCAGCCAGCCGTCGATGGGACGCAATACTGCGTCGCACCGACGGCGGCCATCCACAAGCAAGCCCCCCGGCAGCGTTACAGGGATGCCAGTTTGCATGGGAACTCAGAATCAGTCTTCTTCGGGTTCTTCCACTTCCGTGTCGCGCTGCCAGCCCTCGTGTTGCAGTTGGAGAGTCTGGATGCCGACCGTACTCATCGAGCCCGCGTCAAAGTCCGGCAGGGCCTGAAACTCCGAAACCCAGGCGCGGAAAACCTTGTAAGAAATCACAACTTTCCCTTGAAGATTCAAGACGTTGATTATGATGTTCTTGCGAAAGTCCTTCAGCGACATCTTCGCGTCGCCCTCGATGTTATTGACCAGATTGGCCCATTCCTCGAATACGGGATCGTGCGTCAGCCCTTGTTCCAGCGTGATGGGTTCGTACTTTGTGCCTCCCGGCAACTGGCGCTCATGGCTTGGGTCGCCCGCAGAGCGCCAGACGACAGACTCGGTGCTTTTCTTCAGAGCCGTCATCTTGCTTAGACCGGCAACCGGCTTGCCGTCGATCAGTACCTGGAATTTGAATGTCCGATACGGATCGTAACGTTCGGCATTGACGGAAAACATTGGCGCAGGCATGAGAACTCTCCCTTATTGTTGAGCGACTTTTTGCTGGATACGGACAATCACGAATTCCGCAGGCTTGAGCGGGGCAAAACCCACCTCGACGATGACCCGACCGGCGTCGATGTCGTCCTGCTTCATCGTGGCGCCCAGACCGCAGCGCACGAAATAGGCGTCAGATGCCGACTCGCCCTGGAAAGCGCCGGCGCGCCACAAGCCGTTCATGAAGGCGTCGATATTGACGCGCAACGAAGACCACAAGCGATGGTCGTTCGGCTCGAAAACCGCCCACTGAATGTTGGTGTAGATGCTCTCCTCGATCATGTTGGCCGTGCGCCGGACGGGCACGTAGCGCCATTCTGGATCCGAGAGCGTGGACAGGGTGCGGCTTCCCCAGATCACCGGGCCTGCTCCGGGTATTCTACGGATGCAGTTGACGCCGACCGGATTCAACTGGCCTTGCAGCTTGTCGTCGACATCGTCGGCCAGCCCCGCAACGCCCAGCAAGGAGGACTCGACGCCTGCGGGCGCTTTCCAGACGCCACGGCGTCCGTCGATTTTCGCCCACATTCCCGCAGCGAAACTGCTGGGGGCAATCGTGAAAGTCGGCGGCAAAAACGAAGCTCTGACCCTTTCTGCTGCCTTGAGATCGTTTTGTGCTTTCCGGAGATCCTCTTTTGCTTCCTGGAGAGCGTCTTTTGCTGTTTCGAGATCGGTTTCGGTTGTCGCATTCTCGACCGCTTCTTCTGCGTCCTCGACCTTTTGTTTCGCACCCTGCGTCGCTTCTGTGCCGGTGGTCGCTTCTGTACCAGTGATTACTTCCTTTGCCGCCTTGACATTTGCTTCCGCTGCTGCGAGATCGGCCACGCTCTCGCCGTCTTCCTCGTCTCCGGGCGCGAAGAAAGGATTGGCGACTTCCAGCCAGGGATAGTAGGTTACAGAAAACGGCGCTGATGGCAGGCTGAGGCCCGGAACATCGCTCTTGCTTTCGAGTTTGGTTTTCTCGCCGATGTCGACGATCACCATGCGGTTTTGCATTGTCACCGCGTGATTGACCGCAGCATCAATGATTGCCCTGTCTCCCACGCTTGCATGCGTCTTGCCAGGCAGGCAGATGATGCTGATGTCACGAATCTTTTCGAGAGTCGCAAAGGCATCGGTGTAGCCTGCGTCATCATCCACCTTGACGATATAGGCCTCGCCCCCTCCGTTGAGGAAAAAGGTGTAGACCGCAAGCCCCATGGGATCAGGGTCTTTACCCTTATCCAGGATGCCGCCAAACTTTTCCACATAATCCGACCAACTGAAAATCAACGTAGGCTTATCAGGCGCCGACGTCGTCCCATCAGACCCCTGCTCCCCCGTTTGCCCGATGAACGCGGCAGTTGATGTGGTTGCGCCCTCGATGGGCCTGACCCCACTTGGAACTTCCTCGATGTACACCCCTGGATACGTATAAGCCACAGCGACCATCCTCTTGAAAGGTCAATCAACATCGTGTTCGCAGGCCGCTTCACGCGGACTCCACGCTCACGCTCTCTCAGTCGATATGCATAACCACACGACAACGCGGTTCGGATTGTGCATACCTTCTACGTTTGACACTGTTGGGGGATCGTAAAGGGCTTCCAAAGAGAAACAAAGCCCCTACATGGAATTTCAACGAAAAATTCCATGAGAATATTTATTTTCATTAGCTGCAACGAATTGGCGCCAAATGTATTTCGATCGAAAACAGGTGTCAAGCCCCTTTTGTTGTGTAATTCACACATATTTTTAATGGATATCCATTAGTTCTTGACGACTCATGCTATTTGGATTTCGTGAAAAAGTACCGGAAAATACGGAAGTATTATGCAGAAATGGATTTCGATCATGGAGAGGTTACGAATCAATATTTTTTTGGACTAATACAAAAAAAATGCACGGCATTTATCTTTTAGCGGTTGCAGACTTATCTGTGCATTGATAGTAACTTGTTGAAGTCAATTATATTTTTTGGCCCTCAAAATGCCGACCAGAAGCCGCCGATGTGAATTTATATGGCACTCTTGTCGAGATGGAGTCGGCTCGAGCTTTTCTATTCGGAATAATTCATATGAATTCATGGAAATTGTTCATGCGACAGCGATGATCTCTGGATCGGAAACCGGCTTATCCAGACCTCAGGTATTTCAAAAAAATTATGATGAGCAGGCGCACCATGCGAAAAATTTTCGATGAACACGCATCGAGCGCAATTTTCGTCGTTCGAGACGGACTGGACGAGACAGGGGTTTGGGGAACCAAAGGCTCTCCTGAATGAGCTTCCTCTCGAGGGAGTTGCATGTCGAAGGCGTGACGGAGAGGGTATATCGGTGAGTCCCCGGCCTTCCAGGCGGGATGGCTCAACGGCGGCGTTGGCGGGAGCGTCGTGAGCATCGACCCGGCGGCAAGCCTGCGCTTCGAGGCCGTTTTTCCGGTCAAAGGCAGGAATCCTACAATTGCTTACAATTCGTTACGGACCAGACAAGATTATGCCGACGCGAACGGATATCGTCATGCCCATGTTCAAAGCCGTCGCTATGCGATGAAATGGCGCAAGCGGCATAAACAAGGGAGAGCATCATGGAATCTCGTAAAGTTACGCGCGCCGTGCTGGCCACTTTGGTCGTTGCCTGTGCCTGTTTCAGCACCCCCGCCTCGGCCCGTCATGGAAACGGGCATCTTGCCCGCGACATCCTGCTGGCGCCCCTGCTGTTGCCGGCAGCCATCCTTGCGGCATCCACGCCACATCCCGTCGTTTACCACGAGACGTATTATTACGGCGGGCCGAATCGTTATGCCACGCATCACAGGTATGCGCCGCGCCATGATGTGCGGCGGTACGAGAGTCACAGGGGCTATGGCAGGCAGGGCGGATATTCCCGCCGCTACCGCTGATTGCGCACACCCCCCCCCCGAATAGCGCAACGATCACAAATACCTGTTCCACCTCTTGCACCGAAGGCAACAAGCCCTCGGGCGGGAGGTGGAAAGGAGGGGTTCATTCCCGCCGCCATTCCGGCCACACCATTGCGCGGACGAGGAATCCCTGCACGACACTGAAGATCGTGGGCTGTTTGCGTGAAGAGACGCGAGCGTTAGAAATCAGCATTGCGAAATGTCCGTCAGCGTGAAATCGTTTCCGACAAACAACAACGATTCATCAAGCGATTTGGACAACGCATAAACGGCACAATCACCGAAATTGAATTAGGAGGCGGGAACAGTGGAAACTGATAGCACTTTCTTGTGTAAACACTTCAGGCAACTCTCCGATGAGGAGCTTCTTGCCCAATTGAGCTCAGGGAATTTAACCGAGGCCGTAAGAGTTATTGCGGCTGATGAAATCCGAGGCCGGGGGCTTCAAATTCCAGCTATACAGCTCCGGACGAGTGAGTTGCCCACAGAAATTTCTGAGACGTTCGACTAGTATCCCGCTCTGGCTCGTTTTTGAGCCACGCCAGTACAGCCGATGTGTCGATTACCATACGCCAGGCTCGTTGTAATCCAGGATTTCGTCATCGCTCCGAGAGATGAGATCAAGAGATCACAACGGCAGGCGGCGGCGTTATTCCCGCCGCCGCCCCCCTACGAAAGGTAATAAAGGAAAGCGCCATGAACATCAAACGCACTCTCACGATCCTCGTTCTCTTTGTTGTGACGCTTCAAACCACGAGTTGTGCCACGTTCAGAAATATCGATCCCAACACTTCCTTTGACGCAGGATCGAAGGATGGGTTGGTCATTTTTGGTGTATCACCCAGATACATAGTGTTCGCGTGGAAAGGCTCACATACCACAGACGGCGTCAACAAGCTCGACCCCTCAGAACTTTCGGTCATTAGTTCTCCGCGATCTGGTTACATTGTGAAAACGGTTTCGCCAACGTCTGACGATCAGGCTTATGCGTTATATAAGGTTATGACAAAGTGGGGAGGATGGCCAAAATCTACTATATTCGAAGCCTGCAACAACGCGAAAGCTGCGAACTTTCAAGCCAGGCCCGGAGAGGTTATCTACCTCGGAGATTTTCAGTATCAGTTAGTGAACGGTCGATTATACGTAACACACACTGTAAATCTTGATGGAGCAAAGACCCACTTGAAGGAAAAGTACCCCGGGGTACAGATTGATCCCGTTTATGTCGAGCCAGTCTGGCTCCCGGTCGAGGGCAACTCATGCGGATTCGAAACCGAAGACTTTGGTTTTATATCCTTTCCTCGCTTACTTCACATCTCACAACTGCCCGCTGGCATCGGCGTCAAGTTCAGAAAGGGTCGGTTCAAAACTGCTGCAAAACTCCTCGAAGTGGATCCCAAAGGGACTGCGGCGCAGGCGAATCTGTTGCCCGGCGATCTGGTGGTGAGGGTGAACGGAAGATCGATCATGGGGTTGACGCCAGCTGTATCGGTCGCTGAGCAGATTCGTGGAGAGCCAGGAACATCGGTTACGCTTGATGTAGTCCGGGGAACTTATCAGTTTACGGTCAATATTGTGCGTCGCGCGCTCGAAATCCACGTGGATGGTGCGGAATAAATTGTAGAAATTTTGACTTGATCTGACAGCAGGTCAGTGCCCAGAGACCACACCGGCAGGCGACAGCGTTATTCCCGCCGCCACCCCAGCCACACCATTGCGCGGATGAGGAATTCCGGCACGACGCTGAAGAACATGGGCTGTTTGCGTGAAGAGACGCGAGCGTAACCAATCAGCATTGAGAGATATCCGTCAGCGTGAAATCGTTTCCGACAAACAACAACGGTTCATCAAGCGATTTGGCCAGCGCATAAACGGCACAATCACCGAAATTGAGTTGGGCTGGATGCCCTTGCCCTTTACCATAGCGCAGGAAGGCCATGTCTGCGATTCGTGCCTGACGTTCATCGAATGGCATGACGACAGCACCGACTTCTTTCAGAAAACGCTGTAGTTTGCCTATCATGGCTGGATGCTCGCGACTGCGCACGACGATGTGTGCTTCCAGAAGGCTTACGGCGGAAATACGGCAGACTGGGTGTGCTTCCAGCGCGGCGACGACACGTTCACGTTCTGGCTCGTTTTTGAGCCACGCCAGTACAGCCGATGTGTCGATTACCATACGCCAAACTCGTTGTAACCCAGGATTTCGTCATCGCTCCGCATGTCGGCAGGTGTACGTGGCGGTAGGGCGTCAACTTCCCGCGCCAATGCGGCAAGTCGCTCGCGTAGCGGAGTCTTCTGCGTAGGAAGCCCACGCAAATCAGCCAGTGAAGCCAGGCTCTCGCGCAATACGTCGTCGATAGTCACGCCTTCGGCGACAGCGATTTGCTGCGCCAGGCGCTCTATTTGGGCATCTTCGATAACGATAGCCATGAATTGCTCCCTATATTTCATCACATGATGGTTGTTTTGAGAGATGAGATCAAGAGATCACAACGGCAGGCGGCGGCGTTATTCCCGCCGCCACCCCAGCCACACCATTGCGCGGATGAAAAACTCCGGCACGACGCTGAAGATATAGATTGTGACAATGCCGTGCAGCACGGCCACGCACAGGAGAAGCGTTGGGATTTTGAACCCCTGCCACAGGAATACGCTCGCGCCGACTACGATCAAGACCATGAAAAGCGCGTTGAGAATGTTGTTCGCAGCGATGATCCGGGCGCGGAATTCAGTCTGACTGCGTTGTTGCATGAGCGCGTAGAGCGGTACGCAATAGAGTCCTCCGAAACCGCCCAGCATCAGCAGATCGAAAAAGATGCGCCAAGTGCTTGCCTGGTGCAACATCTCGAAGAGAGGCTGCTCCATACCGGAAGTGCTGGCGGGGGAGCCGAGCGCCAGATCAAGCCCGAAAATCGTCATGCCCAACGCCCCGATCGGAACCAGTCCCGGCTCTACTGCCTTGCCGCGACGGCGCGTGAGCTTCTCGCAGATGAGCGACCCGGCGCCGATGCCCACCGAGAACACTGCAAGCAAGACCGTGACCAGGCCTTCGTTTCCTCCCAATACCGTTTTGGTGAAGCTGGGAAGCTGGGCCAGCAACAGCGCGCCATAGGCCCAGAACCACGAAATTCCGAGGATGGACTGAAAAACACTGCGTTCCCGGCGCGCCAAACCGATACAGTGCAAGGTTTCGCTGAACGGGTTGAGCGAAATTTTCAACTCCGGCGCGGGTGCGGGCGCGGCGGGGATGCGGCAACTCGCAAGGAACCCCCCGAGTGCCACGATGAAGCAGATGCCGACGATCCACACGACGCCGCCGTTCAGTCCGGCGAGCACCCCCCCGATGAGCGTGCCGAGCAAAATGGCGACGAAAGTGCCCGCTTCCACCAGCGCATTGCCGCCCACGAGCTCATTGGTATGCAGGTGTTGCGGCAGGATCGCGTATTTCAACGGCCCGAACAGCGTGGATTGCAGCCCGAGCAGGCAGAGCGCGGTCAGGAGCACGGGCAGGCTGTGCAGCCAGAAACCCACTGCCACGAGCACGATGATGAGAATTTCGAGTGCTTTTACCCAGCGCGCGAGCCGTGCCTTGTCGAATTTGTCCGCCAGTTGCCCGGCCATGGCGGAGAACGGAAAAAAAGGCAGGATGAAGAGGCCCGTCGCAATGTGTGGGAGCACTTCCGGTTTCTCCATGCTCGTCCATGAAGCGGCCCCGAAGCTCAGCAGGATCAGCAAGGCGTTTTTGTAGGCATTGTCGTTGAAAGCGCCCAGGAACTGCGTGACGAAGAGCGGCCAGAAACGGCGCTCGCGCAAAAGCGCGAATTGGGAATGCTGGCTCCCCTCGTTGCCGGAAGGCTTAATGTCATCGTTCATTCACACTGCCTCAAAAAAAGCTCGGGTCTCGAACACCCGTGCCGGAAAGGATTTCCCCTGCCAATTCAGGGAGCGTTTGAGTGCAAGGTCGAAATAGAGGGAATTGCTCAGGCGCAATGCCCGTAGATCGGCGACCGACTCCTCCGGCAACAGGCCGTGGCGCGCGAGTTGGGACAGAGAAATCAACGGAAGAACGCCCGGCAGGGGATAATCGGAACCGTTGAGTAACCGTCCGTGCCAGTCCTCGCGCGCCAGCAGGGTTTTAAGCACTTCGTGTTTGCGATTTCTCAGCACGACGGCCGAAATATCGCCGAAGAGGTTTTCTTTCCATTCCGGTCGTTCCATGAGGCGGGCGAAAAGATCGAAACTCCTTTTTCGGGTTCCCGGCCTGTCGAGGTCTTCTTCTTCGCCTATGCTCGCGCAATGCGCTACCACTACCCTTACCCCTGCATCCAATGCCCGTCGCAGGCGCAGGGGATTGCCAAACGGAATGAGACGGACGCTCTGTACCGCTTTTTCTTCTCCGCAATGAATCACCAAAGGAAGGCGCAGGCGCACGAGCGCGGCGAAAAAGGCATCGCACCGCTTCGAGGCCGGATCGATGTTTTGCGCCGCAGGCAGCCATTTTATGGCCCGCGCGCCTTGTGCGGCGGCGGCTTCCAGCCGGTCGACCGCGTCAGGTCGGTAGGGGTGTATCGAGGCCACCCATTCAAACACGTCCGGGTGTTCTTTTGCCATTTGGCGGGCATAGTTATCGGGCACGTAAAACGTGCTGGATTCGGGAACGGGCCGTCCGACGTCGTCATGAAACCAGTCGAAGGAGAAAAGCATCGCCTTCACCCCGGTGGGCATGTTCCGTATGAGGGACGCGAGGCGACGCACGTAATTTTCGTCGATAGTCCCCGATTTGCCCGAAGCGCAACCCGCGTTCGTGTAGAACATGCGCTGGCTGTAGAGCACCGGATGCCAGAGGCTTTCGAGTTTTTTCCCGAGATATAGCCCGTGGTCGCTGTCTCCGACTCCTGTCAGGTGCACATGACAGTCCCAGACCTTTGTTGGATCGAGTCCCTGCCAAAGGCGCGCGAGCCACGGACTTTGATCCAGGCTCATGCCTGCGGGATCGAGGCAGGGATTGACCAGGAAAGGTCTGCGCGCGTGGGCAAGTACCGCGCCCGAGACCCCAACTGCCGTCAGGAGAGCAGCCTTGAGGAAGCAGCGTCGGCCCCGGCCTGAAGACGGAGAGTTCCTGCTCATCTTCAAGCTGCTTCCGCCATGCACTTCAGGGTGACGTAGTCGGTTTTGCCCGTTCCCAGGAGCGGCAACTCATCCACGCGCACGATCTTCTTCGGTACGGCCAGTTCAGGCATGCCCAGTTCTTGTGCCGCTTTTTGCAGGGCCGCGCGGTCGATTCGACCATCGGTGCTGAAGAGCACCAGCGCCTCGCCCTTGCTGGCATCGAGTTGGCTGGAAGCGGCATGAAATCCGTCGGGAGAGACTGTCAGCGCTAGGTTTTCCACTGCCTCCAGGCTCACCATCTCGCCGGCTACCTTGGCGAAGCGTTTGACCCGCCCAACGATATGCACGAAACCGTCGCTATCGACATCGACGATATCGCCGGTTTCGTACCAGCCCGACCCTTCGCTCGAAGCGGGCGCTTGCAGCACGCCGGGATTGTCCGCTTTCAGATAGCCGCTCATTACATTGGGGCCGCGCACATGCAGTACCCCTCCACGCTCGATGCCGGGTACGGTTTGCAGGCGGTATTCGATGCCGGGCAGGAATTGGCCCACGGTTCCGCTACGGTAGGCCATCGGGGTGTTGACCGCGATGACCGGCGCGGTTTCGGTTGCGCCGTATCCCTCCAGGATGCGGATGCCGAACTTCTCGAACCATAGCTCGCGCACCGCTGCGGAGAGCTTTTCCGCGCCCGAGACGGCATAGCGCATGCGGTAGAAATCGTAAGGATGCGCGAAGCGCGCGTAATTGCCGAGGAAGGTGTTCGTGCCGAACATCACCGTGCAGGCACGGTCGTAGGCCAG